>OGYK01000466.1_pt1 | contig 33887 bp, 29 predicted proteins | sample 1576501 | NCBI WGS metagenome assembly OGYK01 (sample SAMEA3541530, study PRJEB24748) | human gut metagenome | biome: human gut; feature: human-associated habitat; material: faeces | place: China | collected 2012
ATATAAATTCTAAAACGAAGGGGAACGGAAAAGCCGTTCCCTTTCATTTTAGAATTTGTACAATACTGTCGCCACCTGTGCCCTCGTCATCGCGCCGCCCGGGCGGAAGCAGCCGTCGCTAAAGCCCGTGAGGATGCCCATCTCGCTGAGCGTGCTCACGTACTCAGCCGCCCACGACTGGATCGCGCTGCTGTCGGTGAACTTGAGCGCTCCCTGGGCGTAGCCCTTTTCGGTCAGGCGACCGAGCATCGTCACCGCCTCCTGGCGGCTCACGTTGGCCGTGGGGTTGAAGTAGAGCTTGCCCGAGCCGTCGGAACTGCCCTTGATGATGCCGAGCGAGTACATCGCCTTCGCGCCGTTCAGCGCCCAGGATGCGATCTCATTCGTATCGGCAAACGGGAGCTGCACGGAGGAATGATCCTGCGAAGAACCTAAGTAACGCGCGAGCAGCACGGCAAATTCCTGACGGCTGATGTTCGTATCCGGCAGGAAGTTACCGTTCGAGCCGTTCGAAATGCCGCTGCGCTTGAGGTACGCCACCGCATCGTTCGCCCAGTGGTCCTGCATATCGGCAAAGGCCGGCGTCGCGCTCGACGTACCGGCGTTCACGCCCGCGCGGCTCAGGTTGCCGCTCGCGTCGCCCGCGACCACGCTCACGCGGTGCTGTGCGCCGTTCGCCGCGGGAAGCGTAATGCTCAGCGCGCCGCTGGACTGGTCATAGGTGTAGGACGTGTAGCTCTTGCCGTCGTAGGTCACGCGAATGGTCGGGATGGCCGCGCCGTCGATGTCATCTTTCACCGTGCCGGTCACAGTGTTGCTCGCCGCATTGTACTGGAGCGAGAGCTTCGGTGCGGTCGTATCGGTCAGGCCGCCGTAGGAGAGCACGAGCTGGTCAAGGTACACGGCGCTGATAAGCTCCGTGTCCGAAGAGACGATCATGCCCGTGATCGCGGTCGCCGCGCCGAGGTTCGCCGTCAGGAGCTTCCAGCCGGAGAAGTTGAGAGCTCCCAGGTTCACGCTGCCAGTATCCGTCACCAGCGCGAGCTGCGCTCCGCTATTGTCGCCGAAGACCCAGAAGTTGAGCTGGTCGTAATTTGAAGGAATGGCATAGTTGAGGCCGATGTAGGCGTTGCCCTCGCTGCCGATCGCATAGTCAAGCCGCGCGGAGGCGTAGCCGTTGTGCACGCGGGTCATCTCACTGTTGTAGGAGAGCATCGCACGCGTGCCGGTCGCGGTCGCAAACGAGGTCTCAAAGCCGTCGAGCGTGCGCAGGGCGCGCGCCGTCACCGTCACAGGGACCGTCACGGAAATGCGGCCGAGGCTCGCCGTCACGCTGCCGCTGCCGATGCTGCCGGACGCCGTGAACACGCCGTTTTCGATCGCGCCGACATTGCCCTGCACGGTCCAGGTAAAGCCCTTGTTGTCGCCGAGCACCGGCAAATGGCGGTACATCGCCGAGGCGGTCAGCGTCGCCGTCTCGCCCGCGCTGAGCGTGATAGCACTCACGGCCTTGCCGTTCTGCCGGACGCTGATGCTGTCGGGCTGCGTGATGACATCGATCTTCGTCTGCGCGCTCGCGCCGCCCGCGTTCGCCGTCACCGTCACGGTGCCGGAGGCGGGCGCGGTCAGGACATTGCCGTCAATGGTGCCCTTATCCGCGCGCAGGGAGACATTGGAATTTGCCATGGGGATATAGTTCGTGTCAAGCGCCGTCGCGGTCAGCTTGACCTGCGCGTTCGGGAGCACGCGGGTGCTCTCGCTTTCAAGATACACATGGCCCACGGAGTTCGTCGGGCGGCTGTCCGCCACTAAGAAGAGGTGGTTCGTCACCGCGCGCTCGCTGCCGCCGGAGGGCTTGTTCACAAGCGAAGCCGTCGTGCTGTCGGGCTGCGTCGCGACGAGCGCGGTCGAGCCGCCGCCGTCCAGGCTCAGCGCCGTCACGCAGCCGAGCTCGATCATGCGCTCGGCGACCTGCGTCAGCGTCGCGCCGATGGAATAGCCGCTCTGGCGGCCGTCGATGGTGTACATCACAAGAGAGCCGTCGCGCTTGAGGCCCACAGCCGTGCGCGGCGCGCTGCCGTTGACAAGGCCCGCGCAGACCTGACCGTTTTCGACCAGCTGATAGAGCGCGCCGATCATGTTCGTTACGCCGTTCCACTCGCTGCCGCTCGCGCTGACGGAGACCGTAATGCGGTCGCCGACCTGAAGCGCACGCATGGCGGCCAAATAGCTCTCGCTGGACTTGAGGTTGACCGACAGCACATACTGCCCCTTGCCGACCGCGGTGTCCACGCCGCTTTCGACAATGTTTTCGACCCGAAGCGTCAGCTCCTCGCCGATGCCCAGCTCACCGCGATCCACCGAACAGATGACATCAAGGCCCGGCTCGCTCGTGCCGATCGTGCCGCGGGCATTGAAGCTGTCGTCATACAGGAAGATACCGAACGACGTCTGGCGGACATAGTTCATGGCCGTGATCCCGAACGTGCTGCCGCGGTCGGTCTCGGCGTTGATGCGCAGGTTGGGCTTGCCCATCACCGCCGTGCCGTCGTCGTAGAAGCCGAGGGCATAATAGCTGCCGGAGATGTTGCGGAAAACGCCCTCGCTCATCACGCTGCCGAGCGCGATGCCGTTGGCGGTGTCGTAATAATCGCCGTTGATGCCCGCGACCACGCGGTAGCCGTCGGCCTCCAGCGTGCGCGCTGCTGCCGAGACGGTCGAGAGCTGCGTGCTGTAGCTGCCGCTACTCACAATGGGCTTCACGCTGCGGTTCGGCTCATAGACGACGTAGTTCTCCTGACGAAGGTCGGAGTAGGTATTGCTCCAGAACGTACCGGCGTTGAGCTTGGTGCGCTCATTGACCTCAACATTTGAGCTCGTCAGATCGTCGCCGAGCGCGTCAGACGCGAAGGCGTTGAGCGGAGCCGCCGCCAGCACGACTGCCAGCGACAGCGACAAAAACTTACGGATAATGGATTTCACGATTTGCCTCCTTGCTGAAAATGCCTTGAATTGGTAAACATAACACAGTATAGCAGATACCCTGCCATAAGTAAAGACGCGAAAACGCGGAAAAAGTTTCCACTTTTTTCGCAAAATTTAGAGGGAAAGCGCCTCGAGCACCCGCACGATGACGGCGTTTGACACTAGAAAGCCCTGCGGCGTCAGCCGCCAGCGGCCGTTTTCCTTTTGGGAAAGGCCGTGGTGCGCGCACTCTTCGAGCACTGCCTCGGCGTCCCGCGTGTCCTCCTTGAGCGCCGACAGGTCGAGCCCCCGCGCGGTGCGCAGGGCAAGCATGACGCGTTCTTCTTCGCGCTCGCGTTCCGCGGGGCATGCGCTTTCGGAAAGGTGCTCCTCACCCTTGATGTAAGCATTCAAGTCGCGCGCGTAGGCGAAGCGCCGCCCGCCGAAGTCCGAATGCGCGCCAGGACCGAAGCCCAGATACTCCCGCATCGTCCAGTATTTGAGGTTGTGGCGCGACTCGCGCCCGGGACGCGCGAAGTTCGAAATTTCATACTGCGCGTAGCCCGCCTTTTCGAGCAGCTCGACCGTTGCAAGGTACTCTTCCGCCTGTTCATCGTCGTCGGGGATGCGCAGGGCGTCTTTTTTGCGGTCGAGCGGCGTGCCCTCCTCGATCTTGAGCCCATAGCAGGAAAGGTGCTCAGGCCGTAAAGCGATCGCCGCTTGCAGGTTTTCCCGCCAGTGCGCCATTGTCTGCTCGGGTAGGCCGTAGATGAGATCGAGGCTCACATTGTCGAAGCCCGCCGCGCGGGCGGCATGTACGGCCTCGACCGTCTCTTTATGCGTGTGGACGCGCCCGATCAGGCGCAGCTCGTCGTCGCTCGCCGACTGCATCCCGAGTGAAATGCGGTTGAAGCCCGCTTCTCTGAGCTGCCGCAGTGCTGATGCCTCCCGTGCGCTATCGGGATTCGCCTCGGTCGTGATCTCAGCGTTTTTGTCCACGCGGTAATGGGCGCAGACCGTCTCTAAAATGCGGCAGAGCCGGTCTGCGCCGAGATAGCTCGGCGTGCCGCCGCCAAAGTAGATCGTGTCAACGGTATGGCCTTTCGCCTGATTCGCCCAGCGCATCAGATCGCGCTGCAAGGCCGCGGTGTAGGCGTCCATCTTCTCCTCCGAATGAGGAAGCGAGTAGAAGTCGCAGTAAATGCACTTCGCCTTGCAGAACGGAATGTGGAGATACAGTCCCAGCGGTCGCATCGCGTCAACTCCTTTGCAAAAATGTCCTCGCCCATTGTAACACAAACCTCGCCGCGCGCAAGACGGTATCGCGCGGATATTTCGTCCATTTCCCGCAAACACTACGACAAAAGGAGTGATTCTTCATGGATATGACGCCTCAGGAATATCAGGAGTATGTCAAGCGCCTTGCGCCCAAATCGCCCATTTTCAAGGATACCGCCTTTGCCTTTTTCATCGGCGGCGCGATCTGCACGCTCGGCCAGCTCATCCAGAACGGCTTTCTCTCGCTCGGCCTTGCAAAGGCGGACGCAGGCACGGCGACCTCGATCTGCCTCATCTTCCTCTCCGCACTTTTAACAGGCTTAAACCTTTACAATTCCATCGCGCGCTTTGCCGGGGCCGGCACGCTCGTGCCGATCACGGGCTTTGCCAACTCCGTTGTCTCCCCCGCCATCGACTTTAAGAGCGAGGATTGACCTATAATAGACATACAGTCGGTTCTATGGAGTGAGTATGCTGATTTAGTCCAAAATCAAAGCTTCCTCCCGACTTATCATTTGCACGCATTCACCTTAAATGGTGGGTGCGTGCTTTTTTGTTTTCAATGCATTTTCATAATACCTCATCAGCCTATTTTAGTCGATGGGATATTTTTCTTTTTTGAAGGGTGGTCAAAAGGGGTGCCATTTCTACATTCATTACGAGAGGTGCATTCGAGGTGTTTTATGACTTGCCGACCGCAGACTCTCAACCTGTTACCACAGCACTGTACCTTGAAAACCGAATACGATTCCAAGACATCACCGTGTTCGAGCCACTATGAGCAAGTGAAAGGGGCCTGGTCAAGCTCCATTGCGACGACAGCACGGGAAAATAATGGTACACTCGTCCGGCTAGGTCTCAAACCGAGGGACGACGCACCCACAAGCATGGGCCGAGGCTGAAATGCCTGTGTCCCCCTGACCAGGGGACTTGGAATCGACTCTATTTATAGCGCTGTCAGGAAGGAGGTGTATGAGATGAACTGCACACAAAAACAACAGTTGGTGTGCTTTCCGAAGGTAAGAGTTTATAAGCCGTGGTTCCGACACTTCAATGATCACAAGGATTTCCGGAACGAAGGAACTGTCCATCTATTCAGTCTCATGGCGCTCTTCAGCTACGCTAATTTTCGATCCAATGAACGCGTGATCTATGGCGACCGATATATGGAGGCACCGGGTCAGTGGATCTGCAAGCTCGGGGCATTGCCCAGAATCCTTCGAGTCCACTCCAAGGCTCAGGCGCTTGAGCTGATGGAGTACTTCCGGAATCATGGATTCCTTACCTTTGAGATCTTGGATGAGGAAAAGGAAATACTCCGCTTCACGATTGCCGATTGGAAAGAGCACTGCACACACCTACAGTATAACTATTACAGCTATAAAGGATCGGGATTCTTTTTCTTCCCGCTGCCTGTCGGCAGACTGCTTTTGAAGACAGCACGAAAGGAAGTCGGAATTGTATTCAGTGAATTGGACGCCATCATGGATATGTGGCTCCACACAATCCTGAATGACCCCCAAGTGCGAGGATCTGAGTATATGCCAGTTGTCTATTACTCCAATATGCGAGGTATGCCGCTGCTCTCATATACTTACCTTGCTCGTCGTTGGGGCTGGTCCAAGTCCCGAGTCGGACGCTTCATGTTGAAGGCCGGCGAATATGGAATTATCAGCCGTGTGAGTTTTTCCAGCTCACGCGGCTCTGTCATTTCAATGTGCCGCTATCGTGAGATGATCTACGGTGAAGGCTGTGAGGAACTCGAGCTAAGCAGGATTGGCGAGATCATTGGTATTGCTAAGGCGATTGATGTGGTGGAAGCAGACGACAGCAAACTCGATATCAGCGTCGAGTCTCGCGTCCCGCCCGCTCACACTATAGGGAAGCCACGAAAAGCCTTGAGAATTCAAGTGTTTCTGGTGATCCGAAGTTCTTTTTTTGCTCGCCAAATTCCATTAGTCTTCTACAGTGCTTTAGACTGGGAGGTAACGAATCAGGAGAAGAATAGCCGCGATCCACCGACTGAGTCCCAATCCGGAAAGGAGATGAAACGATGACATCAGATAGCACTCCCGCGTTTGAGATAGAAAAAGAAGCTTTGAAAACAGAGATCGAAACCGGCATCCAAGCCGGTGTTGATCATTTAGAGGCGAAGACCGCAAAACGCAAGGATGCGGATAAGTATCATAACACAAGGCATCTGCTCAAGCAGTACCGGAAAGTAGCATATGCGATCCAAATCTCGGAAGCAGATATGAATGTTCGAATGGAAATGGAGCATGGCACCCGCCTTTCCACACTTGAAGTCAATGCCGAATTGGCTGGCGTGGATTTGTCCGGTTCTAAACTGGAGGGGTACGCCAGAACAGTTATTCGGAGCAAGAACATGCTCCAGATCATTGATAACGCGCTTAATACGGTGCGAATGGATCCAGACCACGGTGAGCTGATGTATCAAGTCCTCTACCTCACATACTTCTCAAAAAAGAAGCCCGCGAATCGTGAGGTGATCCTAGCGGAACTTGATCGGCAAGGATTCCCCATGTCGATGGTAACCTATCATAGCTATCTCAACATGGCAATTCGAGCGATTGACCGCATTCTGTGGGGTTACACGGCGCGTGATTGCATGGAGATTATCAAGCAGTTTTTACCTTGAAGCACTATTGAACTATTTCCGAACGAAACTTGAAGTTCTGCTTAATTGCATCTGTATCCCCTAAATGGTAAGATGATAGCGTCGAAAAGATTCATTGATGGACTGCCTCCTTTCATCGGGAGGCATTTTTCATGTGAAGCCAGGAACTCAGGTCGTACTGCCCGAGTTCCCGGCTTTTCTTTTCGGCTCTATTTGAAAGGAGGACTTCCCAATATGAATCTAAACAAACCTGCCGTCATCAAGAAGCTGCAGGAGCGATTCAGAAATGTAAATGCAGGCCGAGGCCTATATACTGCCTTTCTCGTGCCTACGATGCTGACCATGTTTTCCACACGCGCCTTTGCTGCTGACACCATCTGGACGAAGGCGAGTGCAATCATGCAGGATGTGTACACTCAAATCCTCGGCATCAGCACCATCGCAGCTGTTGTTACTGCGGCTATTGCGCTTCTTCTGATGAACTTCTCCAGATCTGGACGAACGGTTGATGAGTCCCGTGCATGGTTAAAGCGGATCATTATTACTTGGGCCATTCTCAATAGCCTTGGCTTTATCATGGCCTATGTGACACCATTCTTTTCCGGTGGCACTTGGACTCCCTAATTACGAAGGAGAATCAAGACATGAAGAATATTATCTGTTTCTTATCCGGTATTGTCGCTGGCATTGCCATGTGCCTCACCGCAGCATACTACCTGCCTGAAAGTAGCTTCGATGATGAGTTAGGCCACTTCTAAGCAGTTGCAGGAGGAGCCGCATGGGAATCTTAGACAGTATTGTTGAGTGGATTGCCACACAGGTCATGAATCTGCTGGATCTGATCACAGGGTCCGTACTCGGTGCGCTAGGCTGTGATATGAGCACGTTTCTACGCTATTTCCCAGCCGCTGAAACGCTCTATGAAATATTCGTAGCGATTGGTGTAGGCTTCATCTTACTGAACCTTGTGTGGCAGCTATTCAGAAACTTTGGGCTTGGACTGGGCCTTAGTGCGGAGGATCCAGTCAAGCTCGCCATCAAATCCATTCTCTTTATCTTTTTAGCACTTTTTGCGGATCAGATTATGGTGCTCGTTTTGGGAATCGTAGGAACGCCATACGACTGGGTGGTAGACACAGCACTTCCCCCAATCGAGTTTGCAAGTTTTGCCAGCGTAGTAACAGTTTTGGTGGGCAGCCTTGTGTCCGGCTCGGTAAGTTTGATTGTACTCATTTTGGTGCTCATCGTAGCATGGAACTATATCAAGCTTCTATTCGAGGCAGCGGAGAGATACATTCTCGTCGGCGTTCTGATCTACACAGCTCCAGTCGCATTCGCTACAGGGGCATCAGAAAACACATCAAATGTCTTTAGTGCATGGTGCAGAATGCTTGGAGGCCAGCTTTTTTTGCTGATCATGAATGCATGGTGCCTGCGCTTATTCACGAGCATGGTTGGCAGTTTTCTTGCCAACCCGTTATCCGTTTGAGGAGGTAAAGATGAAGAGAAAAGCCCATATCATACTGCTTGTATTGCTGCTCTTATGCGTACTTTCGACAACCGCCTTTGCCATCGATGAGAGCGAAGTAGAAAGTGCCATTGCGGCATCGAGCAAGGAAGAAGTTGCTGGCAATGTTTTTATCTGGTTTCTATGCGCCATTGGATTCCTTAAAGTCAGCCAGAAAATTGATAGTTTTATGGCTTCTTTGGGAATCAATGTCGGCAGAACCGGTGGAAGTATGTTGACTGAGCTCATGGTTGCCGGACGCGGCATCGCTGCTGTTGCGGGGGCTGTAGGTGGAACTGTATTTAACCATCATTCCTCAAGTAACAGCACTCACACAAATGCACAGGCCGCCGGCGCTGCTTTTACAGGTGGAGGAAACGGCCTTGTCGGCGTTACGAGACGTGCTGCTGGAAACGCGGCAGCCGCAAGCGCTACAGGCAATGCAAAAGGACTCAGCAATCTTGTGGGTGGCGCTATGTTCGAATCAAGCCTGCAAAATGGAGGCAAATTTGCAATGAGCGTTGTTGGAGCTGTGGCAAAAGGCAGCATATCCTCAGTCGGGTCCATCACCGGTGATCAGGCGGCTGAGGCATTGACAAGCTATTTGGGCTATTCGCCTGTTGACTCAGGTAGCGCACTTGCAGATGATGGTGGCCTCATCCCTCCATCTCCCATTACGTCAGAAGACGTAGTTACGCTTGATGGCGGCACAGCCGCAGGAACAGCTTCTCCTACTGCGTCTGCAAATGGGACACCTATCCCATCTGGCGCTAGAGAGCATGACGGTTCTGTGGTTGAGAGTGCACGCATTTCTGGAGCGCCACCCATATTTCAGAATGTTGAAATCGGCGGTGGACGCATCACGGGCCTTGAGGTCTCACCTGATAGGCAGTCAGATAGGGAGTTTGCTATGTACAGCACAGAACAATACATGGCCCCAACTGGCCCGTATGATACAGTCCAAACAGTAGACGGTGCCTCGTGGTATCGGCAGTATGCTCAGCCCAAAGTTGAGAAAACACCCTATACCGATGAAGGTGACAAGATTAGGTATGAGGAACGCATCGTTTTGGAAATGTCAAGAAATGTGCAGTCGGGAAATACCCAAAATCTGAAAAGCATGGTAATACAGCGCAGTTTTCCGAAGTGGAGCGTAGCGGAACGCAGGAAAACTGCGGCGGCATCGGATCAGGCTGCCGTCTGCGCCTGCGCCCACTCCCGGTACTTCGCAGGCGGCAGTCCCAGCGGGTTGCGCGTATAGATCCTAACGCGGTTGTAGTAGATAAAAACATAGCGGAAAATGATCGTTTTGACCTGTTCTCTCGCTAGCTTGTATGCCGCGACCTGGTAGATCTTTTCTTTCTTGAGCGTGGCAAAAAAGCTCTCCATCCGTGCGTTGTCGAAGCAATGTCCGGTGCCGCTGAGGCTTTGTATCATGCCGCAGCGAGACAGCTCGGAACGAAAGGCTAAGCTGGTGTATTGACTGCCGCGATCCGAGTGGAACACCGCTCCGCTCAGACTCGGATAGAGCCGCTCCAACTGCCGTACCGTATCAATGCACAGCTCCTTCTTCATATTGTCCCGCATCTCGAGCGCGACGATCTCGCCGCTGAAGCAGTCCATGACCGGCGAAACATACAGCTTGCCGTCTGCACACTGTACCTCGGTAATATCTGTGAGAAACTTCTCCGAAGGGCGCTGGGCACTGAAGTCCCGTTTCAGAATGTTTTCCTGCTCCTGCGCTTCTGTCGTGGCTTTCGTGATTCCTTGCGGAATGCGTCTTTTATGGAGCCAGCCATTCTCTTTCATCACGCGATACACTGTCCTCCGGCTGACGTCAACGCCGTCCTGCTCAAGCGCAAGGCAGACGCGATCCACGCCGTAGTTTCGGTTATCCGGATGCTCTTCGAGAATCTTTTTGACCTTTCCCGCAAGAAGCTGACGGCTGCTGTGCCTGCCCCTGTTTCGAAGCCACCGGTAATAACCGGACTCGCTCAGGTGCAGAACACGGCACATATCCTTTGCCGTGTAGACGCCCTTGCGTTCGGCTACGAACAGGTGCCGCTCACACGCTTTTACTTCTTGCGGTCTTGCGCGAAAAAACCGAGTGCGTCCTTGAGAATATTGTTCGCGGTCCGCAGCCCGGCATTTTCTCGCTCAAGCTCCCGGATGCGGATCGTCTGCTCCTCTGCGCTCGGTGTCTTCGCGGGCGGTGTATTTCGGCGTATGCTGCGCCAATCCGCCAGCGTGTAGTACGCAACACCGAGCTGCTGTGCAGCCTTCTTCACGCCGATCTCGTCTGACAGCTTCAGCGCTTCTTCCTTGAATTCTTTGCTGTAATGTTTCATTGCGATTCCCTCCATCTCTGTTCTTTCAGTTTAACAGATTTTGGGGGATTTTGCGACTGCACTTACAGGGTACTACTCCATTTCTCAGATGCCGCCTGTTCCCAAAAGAAAGGACAAAATCTAATGAGTGATGAAAAAAGCCAGCAGCAAACATCGACCGAATCCACAGTTGCGGGTGCCGCAAAGGCTGGCAAAGCAATTTCCAATATTGCCAAGGGCGCAGCTGCAGGTGGTGCTCATGGTGCGGCAATTGAAGCAGGGAAGTCTTCTGCAAAATGGCTGATTCCGTTGATCGCGGCAGTTTTGTTGCCTCTAATTCTTGTAGCTATGCTTCCTTCTATCATCTTCGGATCATTATTGGGCGATGGAACGGACTCCCCGAATGGAATCTCGAACGATGAAGTGTTAGTCCAGAATATGACAGCCATCAACGAGGGCATCAGTTCCATCCTCTCTGAAGGATTAACGGATGTTCTTGAACGCATTGATTCTGATTTTGCATCGTCCGGCTGTGATGGAAAAGAGATCAACAATCCCTTTGGCGCTGATGTGGTGTTTAATGCAAATGCGTTTGTTTCCCAGTATTGCGCACACAAGGACACAGAAATTGCATCTATTTCCAAGAAAGATATGGAGGCTTTGCTCACCGCTAACAAGGATAAGCTCTACTCTTTTGCTTTCACGGATGAAGAGCGAGAAATTCCCCCTGAGCAAGGTGACGAAGACTCGGGCGAAACCATTCATGAGACCATTCGGATCTATACCATCTCCTATAATGGAGAAGCGTATTTTGCCGATCAGGTCTTCCACCTGTCAGACGATCAGAAACTCCTTGCAAGCCAATATGCGCAAAACTTGACTGTCCTCTTGGGCGATGGAATTTACCAAGGTCTAAGTGAAACAGAGTTCTCAGCAATGGACCTATCCTACGACGGGGTCGTTTTTGCTGACGGCGAAACACAGGTTGTCTATTACAATCAGTTAGATGAACGGTGGAAGTACTCGCCCTATGGTACAGATACGATTGGTGGTTATGCCTGCGGCCCGACTGCAATGGCCATAGTGATATCCAGTCTCACCTCAGAAACCATTGATCCACCTCATATGGCACAATGGGCATACGAGCACGGGTACTGGTGCAGCGGTAATGGTTCTTATCGTTCTTTGATACCAGGAGCAGCGCAAGCGTGGAGCCTGAGTGTCGATGGCTGCACAGCTTCTGAACCACAGCGTATCATTGATGCGCTTGCGGAGGGCAAGTTAGTCGTTGCACTCATGACGAAAGGCCATTTTACATCGAGTGGCCATTTCATTGTCCTGAGAGGCTGCACATCCGATGGGAAGATACTCGTCGCAGATCCTTCCAGTTATAAGCGCTCCGAGAAGAGTTGGGATATGTCCATTATCCTCAACGAAGCTAGTAAGCGCGCTGGATCCGGTGGGCCGTTTTGGATCATCGGAAACTGACAATAGAATAGAGGCAGAACATGAGCAAACCGAACGAAGAACGGGATATTTACTATATCCCGCCAAACTTTCTTGCAAGTGGGCGCTTATTTGGCGGAATGATTCGAGCACGCAATGCGATTGAAGCTTGCGTGCTCGTTTTGTTGACGGGTATTCCCATCATCAAGTTGCCTATGTCGCTTACTGTGCGGATTATCATTCTTTGCCTGCTCCCACTCCCGCTTGGTATTTTTGGCATCATCGGTTTTGAGGGCGATTCACTTTCGGAATTTGCGATCAATTGGGTTCGCTGGTTCATTCATCGGCGGAGCCTTTATCGCTCTGATGTCACTATACCTGAAACCGCTAGGAAGCAGAAAAAGAGGATATGGGAGCAAGAAGCTACCAAGCCGCCCGAAGAGTTAGGCATTCGGATCAAGCAGCCTCGCAAGAAACGAAAACGCCCTGCAAAAACCGAAAAGCAGCTCAACAAAAATAATCGCAAGATGGTGCCAAGTCATAAAAAGCAGGTGACTTACTCGGAAGACTTTGTTCCAGTAAAGGATATCCGCAACGGCATTATTGAAATGGAGGACGGTCGTTACATCAGAGTCCTCGAAGTTGAACCGATCAACTTTCTTTTACGCAGTACATCTGAGCAGAAGAATATCGTTGCCAGCTTCGCGAGCTGGATGAAGATTTCCCCCATAAAAATCCAAATCAAAGTGTTGACAAAGAAGGCCGACATTGGAAAACACCTGAGTACCATTGAGCGGGATATGGAGTCCGAGAGTAATCCAAAGTGCCGAGAATTGCAGCTGGACTACTATCGCCTTATTCAGACAATTGGCTCGCGAGAAGCAATTACCCGCAGATTCCTTGTGATTTTTGAGTATGAAGCTGTCACGAATCGCAAGCCGGAGTACTCGGAGATTGTCTCGGCTCTGGAAACGACTGTTCAGACAGCGCGGCAGTATTTCCTACACTGCGACAATGCGGTTGTTACCCATGATGACGAAAACGCTTTCCTGTTGGAGATTCTCTACACCATTTTCAACCGATCAACTTGTGAGGTAAAAACAGTTGAGCAGCGCATCGGGGAGCTCCAGCTAGCTCGGAGGGATACCGACATCACAGTACCAGTCTCCCTTAAAAGTGTACTGGCCCCCGATTCCATTGACTTGACTCATGGGTCATATGTAGTAATGGACGGAGTATACCATGCATATCTCATTGTTCCCTCTGATGGGTATAATCCTCGCGTTGTGGCTGGGTGGACGAGTATTCTCGTCAATGCTGGCGAAGGGATCGATGTCGATTTCTATTTTTCCCGCGAGCCAAAAGAACGCATTCAGGCTAAGCTGGGTCAACAGATCCGAATCAACCGCAGTCGCTTGAAAGACACTTCGGATACCAATTCGGACTTTGATGATTTCGAAAGCGCCATTCGATCCGGATACTTCCTGAAGGAAGGTCTTGCGAACTACGAGGACTTCTACTACTGCAACACCCTGGTCACGGTTACTGCAGATACTCTGGAAAACCTGGAGTGGCGCATCTCTGAAGTGCGTCGCCTTATGATCTCACAGGATATGGACATTCGTATCTGCCGCTTCAGGCAGGAACAGGCGCTTCTCTCGATCCTTCCGTTCTGTAAGCTGGATAAGAAGTTGTTCGAGGCCAGCAAGCGCAATATGCTGACATCCTCTGCGGCCAGTTGCTATCCCTTCACCTCGTTTGAGATGAGTGATGAGAACGGCATCCTGCTCGGAGTCAACCAGCATAACAACAGCTTGGTCATAGTTGATATCTTCAACAGCCGCGTATATAAAAACGCCAATATGGTTCTTCTGGGAACCAGCGGTGCCGGCAAAACCTTTACGCTCCAGTTGATAGCTCTCCGCATGCGTCGGAAAGGTACCCAGGTCTTCATCATAGCACCTCTCAAAGGCCATGAGTTTCTGAGAGCCTGTAATAACATTGGCGGTGAGTTCATTTCCATTAGTCCGGCATCGAAGCAATGTATCAATGTCTGCGAGATCCGCAAGCAGGATCTCAGCGCCAATCAGTTGATCGATGGCGTAATTAGCGAGAACTCGATCTTGGCAAAGAAGATTCAGCAGCTGCACATTTTCTTCTCACTGCTAATTCCAGATATCAGCCATGAAGAACGGCAGCTCCTTGACGAAGCACTGATTCGAACCTATGCGAAGAAAGGGATCACGCACAACAACGAGTCGCTGATCGACCCAGACCACCCGGATCGGTATCGCGAGATGCCCCTGCTGGGAGATGTCTATGAGATCCTTATGGAGTCTCCGGAAACGAAGCGCATGGGCAACATTCTCAATCGTCTTGTCAACGGCTCTGCGAAGACCTTCAACCAACACACCAATGTCCAACTCGATAACCTCTATACCGTACTGGACATCTCTGAGCTTACAGGCGAGCTGCTCCCTGTGGGCATGTTCGTTGCTCTGGACTATGTTTGGGATAAGGCAAAGGAGGATCGCACCAAGGAGAAAGCGATCTTCATTGATGAAGCATGGGAACTTATTGGAGACGATGATACCAATAACCCAAACAACACCAAGGCCCTTGCAGGCGAGTGGGTTCAGGAGATTTTCAAGATCATTCGTGGCTACGGCGGTGCGGCCATTGCTGCCACCCAGGATATTGGCGACCTTGATCGAAGCCGGTTCGGCAAAGGTATCTTAAATGTTGCAAAGACCAAAATCATTTTGAACTTGGAAAATGATGAGGCGCAGCGCGTCCAGCACATTCTCCACTTATCTGATGCTGAGATCATGTCGATCACTCGTTTTGAACGCGGCCAAGGACTGATCTCCACAAACTCCAACCACATCACAGTTTCGTTCAAGGCATCCCCCTTGGAGAAACAGCTGATTACAACCGACCGCATGGAACTCAACCAGATTCTCAAGGAAAAGATCGCCCAAAATACACATAATGTTGTCGAATGAAAACACAGCAAAGGTCATGTTTACATTAGCTCTACACTAAGCGTAATTGCGGTTTTCCTTTACACTATGCGGTTTCCTATCTCTACACAAAGGAGAGCATAATGAAGTTTTCCAATACCGTTCGAAGGAGGGAAGTTGCCTTTATGATTCGGCTGCTGACCATCTTCGGTGTCGTTGAACAGCGACAAATGCGGTTGCTCTTCGATCATATGAGCAATCGTTCCTATGGCCAGATCCTCGCACGTCTTCGGCAAGAGGGTCTGGCCTATTTCTCGCCGGACGGCCAATTCCTCGCAACAAGTCGATACTCATTAGATCACGGGAAGACGCAGGAAGCCATCATGGCTTTCTGGGCATTCATCCAGATGAGAGATCATGTGCTGGATTTTTGTGCGAGTGAGCCTCCGGCAATTCTCTCATTCTCTTCAGCCGATAAGGATTATGATCTGATTTCCGGTAGCCAACGCAATATCCCATCGATCAACGCCTCTCGCACACTTGTGCCAGAGGCGTCCGTTCGTTTGATTGTCGTAGATGATATGAAGTCCCTGGATGAGCTGATTCCCAGAGATGATAACGATTATGGAGTCCTGACTGGTTCTGACGGCGTAGAGCAAATCTACAAACTATGAGGTGTGATATGGATAACCCCAAGTACATTCAAGTCATGCGCCAAGTGGCTTCTGATTTTGATGGTATCAGCCACGAACTCTTTCAGGTTGCTAGCGACTTAGAGCGTATGGATCAGTATAACCCCCAGCAAAAACTCTTTAGTCTGGTTAGATCGGCAGAAGTATCCTCGGTTACTCTGAGAAATCTGACCGCCAGAACAGTTCGTGATGATATGGCGCCATTCTATTGTGAGGTGGCGGATCTGCTGGGGATTAAGGTCGAGGAGACTCATGATTGGCTCAAGATCTCAGTTCCAGCGATTCTTCCGAAAAGGAACCAGAGAGATAATCAAGCATTTTTGACTCGGCCACTTCGGTACGCGATTATGGACTATCTCAAAGAGAACCCAATGGAGCGCTTTGGTAGCTGCGCCATCTGCATTGTTCATAACTATGATGCTGCTCTTGGAAAAAGGCGCATTCGTGACTATGACAATATTGAAACCAAGCGGTATCTGGATGTCATTGAATCGATGCTACTGACCAATGATAGCGGTCTCCTATGCACGGTCCTCCAGGCTACGAGGATGTCTGATCGGGACAGCGCAGAGTTCTACCTGATGAGACCTGAAACGCTTTCATCCTGGGCTAAAAATCACATTAAAACAACTACCAAAACCTGCTCTGAGTGATGGGCAGAAATTGGTAGTGATTTCGTGCATACGAGCTGTCCCCACTCAGGGAGCGCAGAAATAGGTAGTGATTTAAGCGAGGTGTTCTGGCTGGGTGTTTTTTGCTTGGTCAGTTTCTGCGCAACTTCGGCAATGTATGCCGCAGCCTTAGGCAGCCTGTCGGCAGCCTTACTGTTTCCAAGATTGGAGTGCCTATGATTACTTGCAAGAACGATCGGTTGCTTGAACTGCTGTGGTTCGTCGGGTACTGTATTGAGTTTCCGACACAGTTGGCAGTTCGTATCGGTGGTGGTGCTGAGTGGAATCGCAGAGTGATGTATCGGGCGATTCGAGAGGGCTATGTGAAGTTCTACCGCAGGAAACATAAGCGGCATGTAATCCGGTCTCTGAGCTTAACGCAGAAGGGACTTGATTATGTGGCGCAGAGTGATCCTGAGGCAGTGGCCATGATCTATTCTCGGATCAATTGTTCCGAGCGCGTGTACCCATCAAAAGTCGATAAAATCCTGAGACTTCACGCTATCGCCGTGGGCATGGTCATGGCCCATGCGGCCGATGCAGAGATTTTGATCTCACAAAAGCCATCCCTGATGTCCCCGGCAAAGCGCACCTCAAACACAATCACCCCAGATCCAACCCAGTGTTACTACTATGCGTCCCACGAACTGCGAGTCGCCATCGAGGAGTACTCACCGGAATCCGTTTCCAAGAGTTCCCGCACGATTGGTATTGTGGTCAAGGGGAAGCATTGTTATTTCCTCTACTTCACCGGCAGCACACGGATGTACTGGATGAAGAACAGTGAGGAGAACTACGCCGCAGCTGTGAAGAGCTTACTTCTGGCCAGAGGCTTTGGCGTCACCACGATCCATCAGGTCGTGATCGGCTCTACTATGAGCGTGGCACAGCGCCTGTGCCACAGTGCAAAAGCATTTGGCAACAAGTACTTTGTAGTTTCCACATTCTTCGCCCAGTGTCTCTTCCTAACCAACAACCCCGATGGTGATTCTCTATTGAAAATCATCCTCAATCCGGACATGGCGCTGGAACTGAACCAGGCCATCCTTGCACCTTACCACCCCCCACGAACTCCCAACCGAGAGTATGACGCCATCGATGTCCAGCACGACAAACCGGTCATTCTGAATTATCAATGTGATCTCCTGAAACTATCGGATATCCGTCCGATCCCAGAAGGATTCCGTGGAAGCCCCATTATGCTCTGCTTCGACTACCAAACTCAAACGGTTCAGGGAATTGTCGGGCCGGCCATTGAAGTGCGTCCAGTAGAAAGCATGAATAACCATGGAAAGAAGAAAACTGAAAATAACCCTTAGCCTTGCTGTCCTGATCCCATGCGTGTTGTATATTGCCGGCATTATCGCCCAGTTCATGATCAACATCAACGCATGGAAGGCAGCCGGCAGTGACTATAGCGCTTCCCCAGGTCTCCCATCCCTGGAGCTTGCAGATGTCTTTCGATCCATATTACACTTTCCAGAAGGCCTGATTGCCATCGGGATGGTAGTGGTGGGAATTGTACTCATCTGCATTTTTGGACTCCGGATCGGATGGGGGCAAAACGGAGTCACCGACGCTGATCGAAACCTTACTGTCTCAAACTCTGGCAGCTATGGCACAGCAAGTTTCATGTCACCGAAGGAGGCAAGTGACTGCTTTGATGTGACGAGTGCGAAAAAGACCGAGCAGGACATCCTTGGCATGTTGCCTGATGGTCAAATCCTCACACTCCCCAAAAACACGCGCCTCAACTCCAACCTCGCCGTGTGCGGCTCCTCAGGTACAGGCAAATCCAGATCCATATCCCGTAATCTGGTCCTCCAGGCGGTGAAACGTGGCGAGAGCTTGGTTCTTACTGATCCAAAATCCGAACTGTACGAATCCATGAGCGAATATCTTCGAGACAATGGATACACAGTTAAGGTCTTCAACCTAATTGAAATGGATCATAGTGATTCGTGGAACAGCCTCAATGAAGTTGGTTCCAGCGAACTGATGGCTCAGACCTTCGCTGACATCGTACTGCAAAACACAAGCGGAGACTCAAAAGATGCTTTCTGGTACAACGCTGAGCTCAACCTGCTAAAAGCGCTGGTACTGTATGTGGCGTTGGAAATGCCCCCGGAGCAACGCAACCTGGCTACAGTCTACGATCTACTCTATACACAGACGGAGAAGGGCCTGTCCGACATCATGGCCAGTATCAGCCATGAGCATGTGAACCAATACACCGGCGAGCTTCTTCCGCCATCCCCTGCAGCCGCACCTTACGCCATCTTCAAGCAGTCCAGCGATACGGTTCGAACCAGTGTCATCATTGGTCTAGGCAGCAAGCTGGCCGTACTGCAGGCGCAGCAGGTGCGGAACATCACTTCCTATAACGAGATCGATCTGGAACTTCCGGGAAAGCAAAAGTGTGCCTACTTCTGCATTGTGTCCGATCAGGACAGCACCTTTGATTTTCTCAGCTCTCTATTCTTCAGTTTCCTCTTTATCCGCCTGATTCGCTATGCAGATGGATACTGCGAAGGCGGTATGCTGAGCACTAAGGTCAAGTTCGTGCTAGATGAATTTCCGAACTGCTGCCTGATCCCTGACTTCACCAAAAAGTGCTCTACCATCCGGTCACGCGGATGCTCGGTAGCCGTCTTCTTCCAAAATGTAGGTCAGATGCGCAACCGATACCCTGATGACCAATGGCAGGAGATCCTCGGTGCCTGTGACTCCACGGTGTTTTTGGGTTGTACCGATATGCTTACGGCGGAGTACTTCAGTGATCGCATTGGTACCGCTTCTGTTGAAGTGGAGGGCACAATGCGGGAACTCAATACCATGCACATCACCAACTACACACCAAGATTCCGCAAGACCAACTCACTTGGCCGGCGTCAACTGCTTACCCCTGATGAGGTCCTGCGTTTACCCCCGGATCAAGTTCTGATCTTCATTCGAGGTCAGAAAGTCATGCGAGCCAAGCGCTATGACTACTCCCTGCATCCGGACTATAAAAAGCTGAAGAGCCGCAAAGCGATCCTGCATGAGCCTGACTGGAAGACCAGCCAGGCTTCTTCTGTATCTGCAACCGGCCCTTCACCATCCTCATCCATGGCCACCCCTGTGGAAAAGGGCAGCGGCAATCGGCAGAAGAAACCACCTGCGAAGCCAGCCCATAGCACTGAGCGCGAGGTTGTGAATGCGGATGACATCTTCTAGGAAAGGAGTAGAACAAATGCCTAAGAAGAAAGTAACTGAAGCTGTTGAAGAGGTCATTCAGGAACCGGTTGTTTCTGAACCTGCGCCCCCTCAGGCACCCCGGCGCCAAGGAAGTGATGACCTGCTTGAACTCAATGATCTGGAGCGTGGCGTTACCCGTGAGGATAGCGAAGACGCCAAGTGGGGCTATCTTGCCGGCGCAGCGCGCAGGCAGCAGATCCTGACCGGCATCGTCAGCAGCGGCATCATTCAGACCGAGAATGGTCTTCCTGTTTGCCCGGTTGATTTTGAAGGCCTCCGCATCCTGATTCCCATTCGCGAGATGGTGTTGACGGAATGGCCTGAAGAGGATCCCATTCCTCGATCTGTCAGAATCCAGATTGGGCGTATGCTGGGTGCGACCATAGACTTCATCCCAGCGGCCGTGGATATCCGCAATCGTGCGGCAGTTGGTTCCCGTAAGGCGGCCATGCTGCAGCGTCAGAAGCGGTACTATGCCACCGGCCGTGTAAAGCCCGGTATCCTGATGGCGTGCCGTGTTCTGGGTGTCGGCAACAACACCATGACGGTGGAGGCTTGCGGTGTGGATACTGAGATCTATGCCCGCAATGTCTCCTGGGAATGGTTCTCTGACATTGCGGATCTGCACTCCACCGGCGATCTGGTCGTTGCTAGGGTCATGGATGTTTCTTACAACGAGGAGCGGGATGTCTATTCGGTCAACCTCTCCATCAAAGAGGCATCTGAGAATCCCGATCGGGCAGCCCTGGAGAAGATCACTCCCAACTCCAACTATTTCGGTGTCGTTACCGGCGTGAAAGACCGCGTTTTCTTCGTCCGCCTTCAGGTGGGCGTCAATGCCAAGACTAAGCTCTATCGTTCCATCGACATGCCCAGCAGACTGGATACGGTCAGCTTCCGTGTCACCGGAGTCGATGAGGAAAACGGCATCGCGCTGGGCTTCATCACCAGAATCATCAAACGCCATACTAGATTGAGGTAACCTTATGAAATACTCTCCCAGCAGCCGAGATGCTCTTGACGCTCACTGCAGGGAGGTCATCCGGTCCTGCCTCAACATTGTGGAGCAGCATGGTGACACCTATGTCGCCATCCACAAGGACGACGAGATTGACTGCGTCGTCCTTGTCTCCATGATTCGAAGCTATCCCATCATGTCCATCATTGTCGCTGATAAGATCCTGTTCGCAGACATCAATGCCGATCAGATGTATGGCGTTGCGAACGAACTGAATCTGGACTCGGTCACAGGTTGGCACTCCGTCTTCCTGGCAGATGACAGCATGATCTACATGTACCGGCAATGCCTCTGGCTTTCGATGAATCTGACCTACGAAGACCTCCTTGCCATGCTGAAAGAATGCATCAGCGAATACAAGCGCGGCAAAGGCCGCCTTACTACCGGTGATCATCCGACTAACCCGGTCGCATGACACCCACGAACAGAAAGGATCAAGATCCATGAAGGAAAAAATCACTTCCTTGGTGCTTGTTCTCGTCGTTGCCATGTCCATGACGGTGGGAGCAAGTGCAGCATCGTACATTCCGGACGATGTGACCTATCAGAATCTCAACGGGCAGCAGCTCGCGATCAAGACCTATACTCTCCTGCCCGACCAGGACCCTGCTGATCTCTATGAAGAGGACTTCGAGCATGATGGATTCCTGTACTCCATGGGTGACATCATCAAAGAAGAGCAGCACTTTCAGGAAGAGAATCTGCACACTGAGGTCGTCACTGTCACAACTGCCAGTAAGAACCTCGAAGATATCCTCGCAGAGCTGAAGCCCACGATCGAGTTCGACGATGGCATTTCTTCCGGTACTCTGTCTCTGGACCACAGCACGATCAAGACGGAGGCAGCCGGCTACAAGAGCAGCTATTACACTGTCACTGCAACCAAGAACTACACTGGACTCGATCGAAACGATTCTTCCTACATCGATAAGGCCGTAGAGAAGAATGGCAGAACTTTGAGCCTCTCCAATGTAACTTGGAGCGTTGAGAGTACTGCTCTGGTCGGCGATGAGCTCGTCCCGGCAACTTACTCTGCGGTAGCCACCTATTCTGGCTCTGCCAGTTCTACCGTCGCAACTGGTTATATTACGACCGCCGAATACAAAGGCACTGTCGTATCCTCTGGTATTTCCAGCATTCTCTATACCGTAACCTACCTGGGCACCAAGATTGAACCGACGAAAGCGGAACCCACCTTCAAAGGTGCGGTCTTGGTGATCTCCATTATCGGCGGAACCGCCCTTTTGGCCGCACTGTTGTTCCTCGTCCTCACGCTTCGTAAGAATACTACAGTCTACAAAGCAACAGGCAAAGGCAATGAATATGAAAAATGCGGCCGGCTTCATCTGAAGGTCAAGAATCCCGAGCTGCGTATTGACCGCTTGAAGGATATTCCTGAAGGTGTGATTGCAATCGAAGTGGATCAGGCAGTCGCAAAGAAGCTCTTCGGCCAGACCATCGCCATCCGTTGCTATGACAATACTGTCGAGCACACCGTTGGTGAGGTCAACGGTTCGTACTGGTTCAAAGTCGATATTGGCTCTCAGGAAGGTGAATCCAATTATGAGGAGGAACCTTAATATGAAGCTCAAACGACTTTTGACCTTGTGCTGTGCGCTGAGTATGGCACTCGGCATGGTGACTTTCGTTAGTGCCGCAGACTATTCCTTCAAAACCTCTCCTGACCCTGTCTATTACGGCAGCACGAACTACGAGGATCTCTACGACGCTGAGTATCGTTACGGCTCACGCAATCAGGTCGATTACGACATCCCTGAGATCCAATACGGACTCAGTCAGGAATTTCTGGAAAGCTCCCTCAATAATCCCTACCTGAATGGCAACACACAGTACGGCTTTGGCGTGAGCAGCTCGAATACGCAGTACCCGGAGTCCGACTACGGTAGTTCCAGTATCATCTCCGGCGGTGGTACGATCGAGATGCCGTATGACCCCTCTGTCACCTTGAACGATCTCAAGCAGAGCGATGGCAGTATCGGCCAAGTCTCCATTGACCGTGTCGGGCTGAATTGCAAAGTGTATGAAGGCGCCACCGACAGTTCCATGTCCAAAGGCGCCGGTCATTACACTTCTTCCGGCCTCTACACCGGGAATGTTGGCTTGTTCGGCCACAACAGAGGGAACCATCCCTACTTCGGAAAGCTGAAGAATGTGAAGGTTGGGGACATTGTTAAGTACAAGACCGCAATCGGCACGAAGACCTACAAAGTGACATTCGTTGGTGCGATCTCCTACACCGATTTCTCTTACCTCAATGAGATGGGAGATAATCGCATCACCCTGATCACCTGTATTGCTAACCAGCCCTCTCTGCGTCTGTGTGTGCAGGCTGTAGAGATTCGATAAACCATTGGAGGAAAACCATGAATAGTAAAAAGCCTCGCAATCGTGAGAATCGAACCCGATCCATTCCCGCAGAAGCTACCGTAACCGTCCATATGCTTCTGCCGCGCTCCGCTTATGAGGAGATGCGTCAGCTTTTGAGTGAACACAAACTCTCCAAAGCGGATATCCTCATGGCAGGCATCGCAGCCTGCTCGAATCAGAAAGTCGGCTGAAGAACACGCGTAGAGAGTGGCTGGAAAACTATCTTCTACGAGGTGACTCACATGAAAAAGCGTTTCATTTCATTCCTCTCCGCCATGGTTGTCGGCGCAGTCATGTTTGGCGGCAGCGTTGCATACGCTTCCGGCATTCTTGCCGATCTCAGCAACAATCAGATTTTTGTGGATGGCACACCTACACCCATGGAGGCGTATGTGATCAACGGCCACAATTATGTGAAATTGCGTGATATTGGCCAGGCTGTCGGTTTTAACGTCTTTTGGGACGATACTGCCAAATGCGTCCAGGTCGAATCGGACAAGCCCTATACTGGGATTGCGCCTACAAAGCAAGAGGGCGAGAAGACAAGTGGCCAGCTCCACCAGACTGATGTTGATGCCATAAAGAAGGATGTTGTTACCCGTACCAACACCCTGCGGCTTAATAAGGGAGTTGCTGTATTGGAGGTTAATAACCTTCTGATGGATGCGGCTCAAGTCCGCGCGGATGAGATGGCGGCTAGTGGTGCTTATTCTCACACTCGCCCCGATGGACGCAGAAGCAATACCGTTACAGATAGCCGACGCACCGGCGAAAACATCCACTGCATCACAGAACTGTACCTCGAACAACAGCACAAGACTTTATCTGATGCCGTCGTCAATCTTTGGTCGAATTCCAAGGGCCATGCGGATAACATGCTGAATGCTCGCTACGGCGAGATTGGCGTTGGTTTAGCGCGTGGTACGGACAGTAATGGATTGGCGTGTTGGTACTGTGTGCAGGTCTTTCTCGTAGACGGATGCGAGGTCACATGGGTGGACGTTCCCGCAATAGGCTAATCAATGATTGCCTCTGCGGTGAATTAAATTCATTCCAAAATGGTCAGTTCGAAAAGTGAACCATTCAACGAAGCAGGTTGAGGAAACTCGACCTGCTTTTCTTGTGTTACAAATGAAGGAGATCTCTTATGAAATCAATCAAAACCAGACTTGTCTCAGCATTTTTGCTGATTATGACAATTCTCAGCCTGTTTCCGACCGCAGCCTTTGCTGCATCCGGCACAGGCAAAGGCATCACGATCACAAAGGATCAAGCCTATTGGAGTACTCGACTGCTCGCTAACGGTACGCCGTACAGCTACCGTCCTCCGCTGGTGGACGGCAAGCTCGTGTACTGCATGGATAGCGGACTTGGCTATCACTACGCCACCGCATCGTACCTGAATTCATTTACTTGGACATCTGGCACCGGCGCGGACGCAGACGCGGTATTGCAGTCGGCTGTTACGAACAGCGGCCTCGGTGAAATGGACGCCGCAACCGTCGAGAACGTCAAGTGGATGATGACCTACCTCAACGACTGCAAGGAATCCAACGTCGGCCAGCTTTTTATGGCGGTACAGACCTACGTTTGGGAGAATCAAAGCTATAAAGGCGAGCCCGGTGGAGACGGCGACGCGGGCGGCTATGCCAACGCCGACACCTACGAGCTGTATCTGAGCCTTATCGACTCCCTCCTCGCAAAGAAAGCAGCTGAGGATGCCGAGTTCCAGCGTCAGATCGAGGAGTACGCTGCGCAGGGTATTGCTGCAACCATCGTGGAGGATGAGAGTGCAAGATGGGCGGTGTATGCGATCTCCAGCAACCGCAAAAATCAGTCATTCTTTAACTACTACGGCCCGCGCAAACTCGTAACGGGCGAGCCTGCGCCCGACCAGCCCGAGCAGCCTACGGGTGGCACGGGCAAGATCGTGCTGAAAAAAACTGCTGGTGGAACCACAACCGGTCTCGCCGGTGCACGTTTCAGCATCTATTTCAACGGGCAGATCGTCGGCAGCGACATTACCAATGCGCAGGGTGAGATCTATGTTGAGAACGCCGCCACCGGCCTTTGGAGCTTCGTGGAAACCTCTGCACCGGACGGCTTCTGTGTTGATCCCACGCCCAAAAGCGTTTATGTAGATGTGTCCGAGGGCGACCGCGAATACAGCGTTGCGGCGACTAATTATGAGCTGCCCGATATGAAGATCATCAAGCGCGACGCCATGAGCGGCAAGCCCATCGCTGGCACGGTCTTTTCCATTAAGTCCGTTACCGGAAGTTATTCCACCTCCGTCACGACTGGCACGGACGGTTCCGCAACGCTCTCGGCCATTCCTGCCGGTGTCTATGTTGTGCGTGAGGAATCCGTTCCCGAGCCGTACATCGTGAGTAACACCGAGCAGACGGTGGCGCTGCGCCCCGGCAAAACCTCCGAGGCCACTTTCGTTGACTATGAAAAGCCCGGTCTTGAAATTGTCAAGAAGAACATCGCCAACGGAGAGCCTATCGAGGGCGTGACCTACCGCATCGAGCAGATCGACGGCAACTTTTCCACCAGCGCCACGACGGACAGCGCGGGGCGCATCTTCCTCGATTCCATCCCCGTGGGCAGCTATCGCATCACGGAGAAAAATGTGCCTTCCCATGTCATTCTCTCTGAGATCCCCCAGGAGGTCTATCTGGAAGCAGGCTGCACCAGAACGGTGACCTTCTTCAACGCGGTCAAACCCTCCCTGACGATCCTGAAGCGAAACAGCGTCACCGGTGATCCTCTCTCCAATGCCAAATTCCATATCTATTACGGCTCAGACAATACCACCACCGGCGAAATCAACGACCTCGGCGTGTTCACAACGGCCTCTGATGGTAAAATCACGCTCACCGATGTAAACCGTGGCTGGTACAAGCTGGTGGAGGAGTCCGCTCCCAAGGGCTTTGGCATTCAGGGCAGCGGGGTCACCGAGTTCTATCTGGAAGCCAATACCTCTAAGACTGTGACCGTGGACAATGTTCCTCACAGTGCCCTTGTTGTGTACAAATATGACGCCAAAACCGGAAAGGGACTGGAGGGCTGCCGATTTGAACTGAGATATTTAGGCGGCGGCACTTCCGGCACTGGCGGTACGGTCATTGGGACTTATGTGACCGGCCCCAACGGGGCATTCACCGTGACAAACCTTAAAAAAGGCACTTATGTCTGTCAGGAACTCGAAGGTGACGGAAATCACATCATCGACCGCGAACCCCAGACGGTGTGGATCTCCGGCGAGGATCAGGATGTGGTGACGCTCCGCTTCGGCAATGCCCCGCTGGGATCGCTCTTGATTACTAAACTGAGCGACGACAGCAAGCATGAACCGCTCTCCGGCGTAGAGTTCCTGTTGACCGACAGCAGCGGCCATTATCTCGGCAACGACAATGGCCGCTTCACCACCAATGCCGCAGGCGAAATTCTGGTGGATGGTCTGGAACCCGGCATGACGGTCATTGCCCGTGAAGTCAGAGCAAAAACGGGCTACCTGCTGGATGACAGCCCCCAGCACGCACTCATCAAGAGCGGCGAAACGGCGCATTTGCAGTTTCTGAACCAGCCTGCCGGTAATCTCATCATCCGCAAGGTCAGCTCCGGCCCCAACGGGGAGCCGCTGGAGGGCGTAGAATTTAAGATCACCTACGCGGATGGCAGCTTTGTCCCGGACGCCAACGGCGAACTGTCCAGCAACGGCATTTATTACACCAATAAATCTGGTGAGATCCGCATCTCCGGCGTCGTCGGCACCGTGGTAGCGACGGAAACCAAGACGATTCCGGGCTTCACCATTGATGAAGCGACCCGCACACAGACCGTGGTAGTCAATCCCAATGACACGCAGACGCTGACCTTTTACGACAAACCCACTACAACATTGATTCTCCAGAAATACATTTCCGGCACGAAAAATGAACCGCTTGCCGGGGTACAGTTCCTTGTGACGGACTCCTCCGGCGCGGTAGTCGGCCCCAACAACGGCTACTATACCACCGACTCCGCAGGCCAGATCGTCATTGAGGGGCTGGCCGACGGTATGACGATCACTGCCAAGGAAGTCAAGACGGTGGACGGTTTCGTGCTGGATGGCACGCCGCAGAGCATCAAGATCGACCAGAGCCAGTCTCCCCAGCGCATGACCTTCTGGAATGAGCGACAGGGCGCGCTCATCATCAACAAGCTGTCCTCTCTGGACCGCAAGACGCCGCTGGAGGGCGTTACCTTCAAGATCACTACGGCTACCGGCGAGTTTGTCCCCGACGAAAACGGAAAAATCAGCTCCAACGGTCTGTACTATACCGACGAAAACGGGCAGATCATTCTCAAGGGCGTCACCGGCACACTGGTGGTAACAGAGGAAAAATCCATCTCCGGTTACACCATCGACGAAAATACCCGCACACAGGCCGTGGTGGTCAACCCCAATGACACGCAGTCCTTGTACTTTTATAACGCCCCCATTGGCGGCGTGGAGCTCATCAAGGTCAATGCGGCAGACGAAACTCAGCGTATCCCCAACACCACCTTCGAGATCCGCCGTGTCAGCGATGGCGGTCTGGTGGATACCGTCACCACCGGGACGGACGGCCGTGTGTATGTGCCGTTGGAAAGCGGCAGCTACTACGCCGTGGAAACTGAGGCGGGCAAGGGCTTCCAGTTGGACAACACCCCCATTTATTTCGCCGTGGAGGATGGCAAAACCACGACCAAAACGGTGACCAACAAAGCCATCTCCGGTATCCTGATCCACAAGGTCGATTCGGCCACCGGCGAGGGCATCTACGATGTATCCTTCATTCTCTGCGACAGTGGAAATAATCCCATTGCGCAGGAAACCAGCGATGACCGCGGTTATGTCCGTTTTGAAAACCTGACCGCTGGCCGTTTTTATCTGCGTGAATTGGAAAACGAGGGCTATATCCCCGACACGCAGAAAAAGACCGTGTATGTAAAGTCCGGCGAAACCACGGAAATCGAATGGAAGAATACTCCCATCACTGGTCAGATCCAGATCGTCAAGACCTCGGAAGATTACAACTCGATGAATGGCTGGCCCGCCGGAACGCCGATCCCCAACACTGTCTTTGAAGTTTACAATGCCCGCACCAACCGTCTGGTGGATACCATCAAGACGGATAAAAACGGCTTGGCGGTCAGTAAGCCCCTGCCTCTGGCGCGGTACAAAATCGTAGAATCCAAGGCGGCGGAGTTTTATGGGCTGGATAAGACTCCCATCGAGGTAGAGATTGAACACGCCGGTCAGATCGTTAAGGCGAGCATGACCAATAAGAGCCTGTACACGAATGTGTCGATCAAGAAAACCGGCTACGTGGAGGTCATGCCGGGGCAGCTTGTCCGCTACAACTTCACCGGTATTGCCAACAATTCCACCACGGCGCTGGAATCCTTCTACTGGCGCGATACTCTGCCCGTCAAGGCGGTGCGCCTTGAAAAGATCTACACCGGCACGTGGAATACCCCCGGCAACTATAAAATCGTCTACCGCACGAATCTCAGCGGGGATACCTGGCGCACACTGATGGATAACCTGAGCACATCCAAAAACTATGTCTTGGATGCCTCTCCCGCGGCGCTGGGGCTTGCCGCCAATGAGTATGTGACGGAGTTCATGGCGGCGTTCGGCATCGTACCTTCAAACTTCCGTCAGGTAGAAGCGCCCCGCGTAGACTGCAAGGCCCTTGCCAAGCTCACCGGTGGTACGCAGTTCGTCAACACGTCGGATGCGGGCGGAGTCTACAACGGGCAGTGGATCATGGTGACCTCCCGCTGGGTCACCCGTGTCTATGCCCCCAGCAAGCCCCTGCCTCGCACCGGCTATTAAATCAATACAGGGGGCTGTCTTATACAGAGACAGCCCCCACACTTTTGAGGAGGTTGAGATTTCTTGAAAAGAAAAACGATTGCTTTGATGCTGACGCTTCTGCTTCTGACCTCTCTCTGCTGCACCTCGGCGCTCGCCGCAGGCGGGGATGTCGCGGGAGCGGTGGAGCAGACATGGACGGAGGCGGCCAAGCAGATCAAGAGCGTGGTGGAGAAGGTGGTATTCCCTGCATTGGATATGATCCTCGCTATCGCATTCTTCGTGAAACTTGGCGGCGCATACTTTGATTGTGCGCCCGTAGCGGCGATGTAATAATTTTGGATATGGCAATCCAGCGGGAAAAAGCTCATTAACCCGTCATCACCCGACTTACCTGAGAGGGAAACCTCATAGGGGAAAATAGCACATCGGGAAACTCATAAGTTGGGCAGTTGTCAGCCCACGACTGAATGGGAAGATGAAACGGATGATACAAGGATAAAAGCTATACTGCCTGAAGCGCAGTCCGAGAGGTATTTGTAGGAACTATGGCGAAAGACAGCTATCGCCGTACCGTGCAGCCACAATTCATTAGTCGAGAATATGTGGGTGAGCTTGTGCACGGCTCAACTCCGTATGGAGAAAAGGACGAAAACGCTATCCGACAATCATCTATGCCATTATTACATTGTTAAACGGGGATTGCCTAACCCGAAATGCCGAGGAATCGGCTATGTGTAATGCCTATGTGGTGATAAATTTCAAGGCTACGCCAAGAAAGATGACACTGAATATTCGGCATGGCAACGGAGCCGCCGTAGTAGTCCGAGTGCGGTAACGCCGCACACATGGCGAAGGGTGGCAGCTTGTTATCTTAACAACAGAGAAAGGACGGTGTGTGATACACCATGAGAAATCCAATCAATTTGTTAAGCAGTTTACAAACCCACAGCAACGACAGGTCATATACCTTTGAACGACTTTATCGTAATCTCTATAATCGGGAGCTGTTTATGCTGGCATATCAAAATATCTACGCCAGTCAAGGGAATATGACACAAGGCACCGATGGCAAAACCATCGATGCAATGAGCCTGAGTCGCATTGATGGCATCATTGCGAGCCTAAAGGACGAGAGCTATCAGCCTCAACCATCAAGAAGAACCTACATTCCTAAGAAGAATGGGAAAATGCGCCCGTTGGGCATCCCATCGTTTGATGACAAGTTGGTACAAGAATGTGTGCGGCTGCTGCTGGAAGCAATTTATGAGGGCAGTTTTGCGAAAACCTCGCATGGCTTTCGCCCCAATCATAGCTGTCACACGGCGCTGAACCAAATACAAGTCTGTTTCTCCGGCGTGAAGTGGTTTGTTGAGGGAGATATCAAAGGCTTCTTTGACAACATCGACCACGAAGTCATGTTAGGTATTTTAGCGGAGCGCATTAAGGACGACCGTTTTCTGCGCCTTATCCGTAAGTTCCTAAAGGCGGGATATTTAGAGGACTGGAAATATCACAACACATACAGCGGAACGCCGCAGGGTGGTATTATCAGCCCCATTCTCGCCAACATCTATCTGGACAAACTGGACAGGTACATGGAGGAACTGAAAACGCAGTTTGACAAGGGTGCAAAGCGTGCTGTCTATTCTGAAACCTACGAATTGGAAAAGAAGCGGGGCGTGCTGGCGAAGAAATTACGCAATGCCATCACAGAGGACGAACGGCAGATGCTTTCGGAGAAAATCCGTGAGATTGATCGTAGAAAGCTGACAATGCCTTACTCCGACCCGTTCGACGCCAACTACAAGCGGCTTCAATATGTCCGTTATGCCGATGATTTTCTTGTAGGCGTGATTGGCAGTAAGGAAGACGCAGTAGCAATCAAGGAACAGATTAAGGCGTTTGTAGCGGATATACTTCATTTGGAGCTGTCAGACGAAAAAACACTGATAACCCATTCTAAGAAGAAAGCCCGGTTCTTGGGATATGACATCTATGTGCGCCATTCCACCGCTACTAAGAGAGATAAAATAGGGCGGTTATGCCGTCATCTCAACGGCACGGTATGTTTGGAAATGCCGACAGAAATTATGCAAAGGAAGCTGCTGGACTATGGAGCTATGACCATCGAAAGAACGGTTTATGGCAAAAGTAATTGGAAAGCTAAAGCTCGTTACCACCTCAAAGATAATGATGACCTTGAAATTCTTGACCAATACAACAGTGAGGTCAGGGGCTTTCGCAATTATTACCGCATCGCCAACAATGCGTCTCTCGCAAGCTCTTTTGGCTACATCATGCAATACAGTATGTTCAAGACTTTTGCAACCAAATATCGTACCAGTATGCGCAAGATGATAGCAAAACTTCGTATGGGCAAAGACTTTGGAGTAAGATTTACCGATAAGAAAGGAAAGCAAAAAATACGGTTGTTTTACAATGAGGGCTTTGCGCGAAAATCCATGCAAAAGACTGCCGCTGTAGATGCGATACCGAATACGGCAAAGTATTCCAGCAGAACCGGCTTGATGGATAGGCTGTCCGCAGGGCAATGTGAGCTTTGCGGCAAAACTGATGGAGACATTGAAATACATCACATTAGGAAGCTCAAAGACCTGAAAGGCAAAAGCTATTGGGAGCGCTATATGATTGCGAGAAATCGCAAGACAATGGCGCTTTGCCTTGACTGTCACAGAAAATTACACAACGGTAAACTGAATTAACAAGTGGAGAGCCGTGTGCGCTGAAAGGTGCAAGCACGGTTCGGGGGCGAGTGTTCGGAAACCTGCCGCAGTAATGCGGCAAGGCGCTGGGCACTTAGCCTACACCGACAGCGAGGACAGTTTGAATGGACCGGACCCGCCATCCTCTTTGCCTGCCTGATTTTCAGCTTGATTGCGCCGAAATACATCTGGAATATCATCGGGATCTGAGCCAAGAAGAGAGAACAATTAAAAGCCGGATCAGGACCCTCCTGCCGGATATAACCGATGAGGCAATGGTTGCATGGATAGTGTATGTGGATGAAGTAGGCAGACATGGTTGCTTCACAAAGATACCCTTGCGTTAAAAGCACAATTCTGCTATAAATACCATTTGAGAGATAGGTACCAGAGAATCTTAATGAGAATGGAGGAATTGTTCTGTGTCTACCAAGAATACTATGAAGCATAATGCCGTCATTACAACGATGCTTTTGCTTGTATTATTTACGTTTTCCGCTTGTGCATCTGTAACTCCTGATGACCAAACATCAAAGGATTCCAATATTACGGAGAATGGTGCATCAACGGGCTGTTCAGACTATGATAATACAAGCACGCCTGAGTTTTTCAATGACCTCGGGAAAACGCTTGATGAATTGAAAAACGAGCATCCGGAAGGCAACGTGATTGTAAGGCCGGATGGATTTCCAGACAGTGCTGCTATATGCTTTGGAGCCTCAGAGTCGGAATATCTTTACTGCTTTTTCGGAACACAGAGTGGTGATGCTGAAAAGGCCATGAGTGAATATGAGGATCAACTGAAATGTGCCGGGTTCATCACAACAGCTGAGTTCCTTTTTTCGGATATGGACGATGACATGTCGTTTCAGGATTTCTTCGCCATAATCGGCGTCGATGATTACGAGTACTTCGGAGAAGATGCAGACACAATAGCCGCAGAGGGTTGGCTAAGCTTCACATATCACGGTATGGATGTCATGGTGAATACGAACGAGGCTGCTTCAGGTGGTGGATGGAACTTCACAGGAGCGGAAATTGTGAAGCATAATGCTCCCGTGTCAATCGTGGACACGGAAATATTCAATACCAATCAGGACTTAGCGGATGCGGTCATGTTCGATTGATCTACATTATAATGGTCTAAAGCAAAATATTCTATAAGGAAAGCCGTCGCCCCGCCTGGGCGGCGGCTTTCTGCATTTCCGGAGGTGAGTGAAGATATTTATTGGGGACTTTGTTGCCGCGACAGTACTGGATTAGGAAGTAGGCAGATGGTGTCACCCCGTATTTAGCAAGGAGCCTCATAAAAAGCTTGCATAAAAAGTGTTATCTTGATATAATACTATCAAGAAATTGATAAGGAGGGCTTTCTATGCAAATCAGACCATCCTCTGCTCTGCGGAATGAGTATACGCAGATCTCCGAGCTGGCAAAGGCATCCGGTGAACCGATCTTCATCACGAACAAGGGTGAAGATGACGGTGTTTATATGAGCATGGCAGCATACGAGGAGCGGGAAAAAATGTTCCGACACCGCGACAAAATTTATGCTGCGGAACTCAGCAGACTGAGCGGGGAGTCTGTCTGCACGCCGGAGGAGCTTGACGAAAGAATGGAGGAGCTGTTCCGTGCCTACGAAAAGTAAACTGGTCTATCTTCCACCTGCTTAACACGACTTCGAGGAGATCGTAAAGTATCACATTACCGAGGCAGGAACTTCCTACGCGCGAAAAATCTACAGCACGATGAAAACGACCATGAATCGTCTGCGAGATTTCCCACTAATGGGACAAACGCATCCAGATCCAATTCTTGCAGCAAGCGGCTATCGTAAACTTGTGCTGACGAAGACTTATGTTGCCATTTATAAACTGATTGGGGACACCGTTTACATTTATGCGATCGTCAATGGCACAACAGATTATCCGCGGCTGCTCAAGTAAGCGCTGCAGTCAGATGCAAAACAAAATACTCTATATGAAAGGCCGTCGCCCACCTGGGCGGCGACTTTCTGCATTTCGAGGAGGTGAGCGAAGATATTTATTTGGGATTTTGTTGCCGCGACAGTTCTGGATCAGTTGGTGGATTGGATCTACGGGCAGATCGTGGGCTTTCTCGGCAATTTCTTTGCCCTCATGGGCAATATGGGCGTGGAACTTTTTGAACTGGAATGGGTCA
>OGYK01000467.1_pt1 | contig 33841 bp, 26 predicted proteins | sample 1576501 | NCBI WGS metagenome assembly OGYK01 (sample SAMEA3541530, study PRJEB24748) | human gut metagenome | biome: human gut; feature: human-associated habitat; material: faeces | place: China | collected 2012
CATCAGATATCAGCTGCATTTCTTTTGCACATGGCAGCACAACGGCTTGTTCGATTGCTTTGCAGAAATTTTCATTTTCGTTCATAGTTTGCACCTCTCAGCTTTTCCAATAAAATAGCTTCAGCTTTTCTCAGATACTTATATACTGTATTTCTGGATATCCCCATTAAATCAGCGGTTTCATTTGCGTTGTGACCGTAATAATAAAAATAAGTGATAACAGCTTTATACTTGTCTTCAAGCTGACCAATAGCGTTAGTCAGATCAGAAATATCATACTCATTAAGCTTAGCTATATCCGGCACATATTCAGAATCCTCAAATGAGTCATTTTCAAAATATTTTTTCTCCCTGTTGTAGATCTGATATGATGCCCTTCTAATAGTTATAATCAAATAAGCGTCCATTTTGTACACAGGCAAATTGTGAACTTTCTTAAAATTTTCTGCTATCCTGTAAAAAGCCTCCCAAACGGCTTCTTCTGCCAATTCGTGTGAATTAAGAATTTTAAAGGCTTCACGATATAATTTTCGTTCATATTTATTTACTATATTTTCAAAAGCCTTTTTATCTTTTTCATCATCGATCAATGCCATATATATCGGCAGCATACAGTCACTTCCTTCCTGTCTCCACTTTCAGAATATCATCCATTTCCAAATTAAGTATATCATATTTTTATCCACCATGCAACAAGGTTCTCTAAAATTTTACTTCTGTCGGATGCTGACTTGTAATTGCATAACAAAAGCGGTCAAGATGAAGGGTGATAACAAAAAAATGCCTAACCAAAAATTTCCGTAATAAAAAGTACCCTCAACTTTTGTTTAATCACAAACACCGCCGCAAGTCACAAATGTGTGACCTGCGGCGGTGAATTTGGTTCTGTAAGATGTGTTTTAGTTAAGAGTGTGCACCGTCCATCCAAGAACCATAAGCTTGCGATTCTATTTTTTCTTTACTCATTTCTTCAAATTTTGAGATAGTATCACATAAATTCCTGTCATAATACGAACAGCAGTTATACATATCTTTATTGATCTTCTTAAAATCAGTATTTACATTAACACTTTTATCGGAACAGTAAACGATGTATTCATGTCCGTTTGAAATTCCACGAGATATAATATTTGCTTCTGATATTTGAAAAAATGGCTGTGATATATTGGTTTTCATATTTTATCCTCCAAATACTGATTTGATGCTACGATCAACTATCGCATTCAGTTTTTTCTTTGTATTGAAATATTATACCACGGCATAATTGAACTGTCAACCACACCAAACCGGCAAAAGCTGCTTGATTTATCCCTTGATTTAATTTGCAAAGTGTGGTATAATAGCTATAAACCTGCGTATAATACGATCATAAGATATATATAAGCCTGCGTATTATTGAAATTGAGAATATATTCTAACCTGCGTATTATTGAAGTGAGGTGTTGTTATGATACTAAAGCGTAAAATGTACAATAAGCTGCTGACGCTGAAAAAAGAACTGAATGGTAAAAAAGCCTTTCTTATCGAGGGTGCAAGACGTATCGGCAAGTCTACTATCTGCGAGGAGTTTGGCAAGAACGAGTACAAGAGCTATATCCTGATCGACTTTGCAAAATGTCCAGATGAGGTCAAGGGCTATTTTCAAAAGCATATGAATGACCTCGACACGTTTTTTATGCTCCTGTCCACATATTATGGTGTGAAATTGTTTGAACGTGAGTCGCTTATAATTTTTGACGAGGTGCAAATGTACCCAAAGGCAAGAGAATGTATTAAATATCTCGTTGCCGACGGCAGATATGACTATATCGAAACAGGCTCGCTGATCTCCATCAAGGAGAATGTAAAAAACATCGTCATTCCGTCGGAGGAACGTCATCTGAGTATGTATCCGCTTGATTTTGAGGAGTTTTGCGATGCTTTGGGTGAGGGGCAGATCATTGGCTATATCAGAAAATGCTTTGCAGACAGAGAACCCCTTGAAAACGAGCTGCACCATAAGGCAATGCTGCTTTTTAAGCAATATATGCTTGTGGGCGGTATGCCACAGAGTGTTATTGCGTTTCTTGAAAGCAGGAAGGATTTTGATAAAGCTGACGTTGAAAAGCGTGATATACTTGCACTCTATCGCAGCGATATTATGAAGATCGATGCAAGGTATCGCAGCAAGGTGCTTACCATATTTGATCAGATACCGGGACTGCTTTCTCAGCACGAAAAGCGTGTGGTGTTCAGTAATGTTGTTGCACAAAGTACGGCGGATCAGTATGAAGAAACATTTTTTTGGCTGTCAGATTCTATGATATCCAATGAGTGTTTTCTATGCAACGATCCGAATGTTGGGCTGTCGATCAACGAAAACAGAAGTTATGTAAAGTGTTATCTCGGTGACACTGGGCTGCTCGTAAGCCACGCATTCGATGAGAACGAACTGCTTGAAGATGAGGTCTACAAGCAGATACTCGGTGACAAGCTGAACATGAATGAGGGTATGCTTTACGAGAACACCATTGCTCAGATGCTGACGGCAAACGGTCACAAGCTGTATTTCTATACACATTACAACACTGAAAAGCACCGAAACGATATTGAGATGGATTTTCTTATTTCCAACAACAGTAAGCTAAAATACAAAATGTATCCTATTGAAGTTAAGTCCGGCAAGCGATATTCCATAGAGTCCTTGAAACGCTTTAGGGAGAAGTATAAGGCAAGGATCGGAGAATGCTATGTCATTCATCCACGTAATCTTTGTTTCAAAGAGGATATAGTTTGTATTCCGCCGTATATGACAATATGTCTATAAAAAAACCGCCGTTCGGGAACTAGCCTGAACGGCGGTTTTGCTTTTGTGTCACTTTATGTACAGCCTATCCGCTAATCTGAGAAAGGCAAGCAGAAAATCAAAGTTAGTGTTCAACGTTGTCTGCAACGGGTCGCCCTCACGGATACGCATGGTGCGCCTTATTTCTTTAGGTATGACAACTCTGCCGAGATCGTCTATCCTGCGGACAATTCCTGTTGCTTTCATATTTATGACCTCCGTTGTTTTTTCAAAATTGCAGTAATATTATTTGCAGAGGTGGGGAATTTATGCAGGAAAAAAGCAAATAACGTGTTTTGCGGTCGTTGACAAGCTTTTTTTGTTAGGAGATATAGCCTACACCATGTAATAGATCGCACGAAAAGACCTGAACCTTGAAGCTCGGGACATATAACTATTGAAGAGAAGACATATAGATATCAAAATACATTTAAAATGTCATAATAACATTATGATTTTTACACGAATATTAAAATTATGATATAATTTCCGGCCATATAGTGCTACGATATAGTTGCAAACAAAACTAGAATCAGAAAGGACGGTTAAAAATATGAGAAGATTTAATGGCTATATGCACGGCATCGATATCGGAGGCTGGCTGTCACAATGCGTTTACAGTAAGGAACATCTTGATAATTTTATTACAGAGGAGGACATCAAGCGTATAAAGGGCTGGGGCTGCGACCACGTTAGAGTGCCTGTGGATTATAATATCTTTCAGGACGAAAACGGCTTTATAGAGAGCGGCTTCGACTATGTTCAGAAGTGTATCGATTGGTGCGGAAATAACGGTATCAATATGATACTTGACCTCCATAAGACAATGGGCTTTTTCTTTGACAAGGCTCAGGCTGAAAGCGGATTCTTTGATAACGCTGAGCTTCAGCAGAAATTCTATGACCTTTGGGAAGAGTTTGCAAAGCGTTTCAGCAAATATTCTGACAGAGTCTCTTTTGAACTTCTCAATGAGGTAACTGACCCGAAATTCAGTGCAAAATGGAATGCTATCGTTGAAAATGCCATAAAGCTTATTAGAAGATATAGTGCTGATATAAATATTATTGTGGGCAGCTACTGGAACAACTCTATTGATTCAATGAAAGATCTTGATAAGCCTTATGACGAGCATATAGTTTATACTTTCCATTGCTATGACCCATTTCTTTTCACTCATCAGGCTGCCTATTGGGTAGATGAGATGCCGAGAGATTTCAGGATCGATTATCCGGGAAGCGTCCCAAAATACAGAAGTGAGATAAAGCGTCTTGGTCTTGAATATATGCAGACATACGAGGAGGTCAAGACAGAGAAGTTTACGCCTGATTATTTTATGGGAAGATTTGCTGAGGCTGTAAGGGTCGCAGAGGAAAGAAATGTTCCTATGTATTGTGGCGAATACGGTGTTATAAATCTTGCATCTGCTGAAAATACTCTTAACTGGTACAAGGATATAAGCAGTGCCTTTGAGAAATGTTCTATCGGAAGAGCGGCTTGGTCATACAAGGGTGTTGACTATGGCTTTGTTGACGGACATCTTGACAGCGTTCTTGATGAACTGGTAAAGTATCTTTAATAGATCATTTCTTAATATAACTCCATTTTTGGACAAGCTCGGTCACGTTTGCCGAGCTTGTTTTTTTATGCTTAGTTTCATAAATTGATGTTTGCTCATAAAATTCTATTTACGATAATTATTTGATATAAATAATTAAATATTGATATAATAGTTTTAAAACAAAGCGTATAATATAAACATAATAATTCATAGTCACTTTCTTATAATAACTTCCGAATAAACAGACCTGCTTGAATATCAAGTGGGTCTGTTTTCATATATTTATAATCTTTCATAAATTTGATATTAAACACTTTTATGATATTTATGTTACGTTTTTGATATAAACAAAACGTTTACATGGTTATAATATATACAGAAACAACAAAATAAATTGCTTTTAGCGAAAAATTTTATTGAAAAATAGGAGGAAAAGGTTATGATGATCAAAAAATTTGTAGCAGGTCTTTCAGCAGCGGTTCTCGCAGCAACAATGATGTCAGTTTCTGTTTCGGCAGCAAAGCTAGGCGATGTTGTTCACCCGTCAGAGGAGGACTCAAAAATGAATGACTCATATTACTCTATCGGAGCAATGGGCTTTTATATGGGTCAGGACTGGACTTGGAATCAGGGCGACTGGGTAGGCATTGATGATGCCGGCAAGATAACTGTTGAATATAAGATAAGCAAAGTTATCACCGACAAGACAATGTCAGGCAAGGGAACTCTTGGAGATATGGGCGTTATGGTGGCTAATCTTCCTGATGGTGTTTATCCTGTGGACGTTAAGATATCTGACGCAAAGTTCGTTGCCGAGGACGGCACAACAACAGTTTTTGATTCGCTTAATTCTATCACTTCATTGGACGAGGACCCAGAGGGCGGAATAAGAATACATATCAGACCAACTGACGAGGTCAATGAGGAAACAGGCGAGGTAACAAAGAAGGCTTGTCCTGAGGTCGCAGGCTGGGAGAAGGAAGGCGCTTTCAACGGCGGCACACTTTCAATGACGCTTGATTTCGGTGTTGCATCTGCCGAGGGCGGAGAGTCAAAAACAGATGCTTCAAAGGCAGATCCAAAGTCTGATACTTCAAGCTCAAAGGCTGATACGTCAAAGAAAGATGTTTCTTCATCTAAGGCAGATGCAGGCAAGACTTCTGCAGCAGCAGCTACATCTTCAAAAGCATCTGACGATACATCTAAGGCAGCAGAAACAGGTGCGGCTGTTGGCGGAGCACTTGCTGTTATCGCTCTTGCCGGCACGGCAGTGATCGTTGCAAAGAGAAGAAAGTAATATTCGGAGGTATGGCTATGAATAATGCAAAAAGAGTTTTGACATTTGCCCTTGCGGTTTGCTCGCTTTCAGCATTTGCATCTTGCGGAAGTTCAAGTGATTCATCAAGCAAGGTCGTTGACAAAAAGCTTAAAGAAGATCAGCAGCAGATAGTTCAAAGACTTGCTGATGATATGAAAGATGTGAGAGATCTCAAGAGCAACGAAATAAAGTGGTTTTCACATTGGGATATCAACCCTACTGAGGCAGAGGACAAGGAGATAGGTGCTGACCTTGCTTTGTTCAAGACAAAGTATAATGGTAAGATAAACTGGGTGCAGACCACTTGGGACACTAAGTTTGACGATCTTGCGGCACTTGTAATGTCAAATGATTCACCTGATTTCATTGGTGCTGATGATATGGACGTTTTCCCTAAGGGTGCTATAAAGTCAATGATAGAGCCTATCGACGATTATATCGATCTTTCAAAGCCTCTTTGGACAGACATAAAGGGTGCGACAGATCAGTTTATGCTTGGCGACAAGCATTATGTGAGCGTTATCAGAACAGACCCTGCATATGTTTTTGTATATAACAAGCAGACAATGGAAGATAACGGCTATGATGATCCTGCTGAACTTTTCAAAGAAGGCAAGTGGAACTGGGATACATTCACAGAAATGTGTCTTGATTTTACTGACGCTGAAAGCGATAAATACGCACTTGACGGCTGGTATTATGAAAAGGCTTTGCAGCAGTCTTCAGGTGTGCCGCTCATCGGTATCACAGACGGCAAGCTTGTAAATAATATTTCTGACCCTATGATAGCAAAGGCTCAGAATATGATGTATGAGCTGCAGAAGAACAATGTTGTTTATCCAAAGCACGAGAATAACTGGAAGCTCAGAGGCGACGCAGAGGGAAGCGGAATGGCAACAGGTCTGACACTTTTCTATCCTATCGGACTCTGGGCGCTTGAAAATGCTCCGTCAACAACTGTAAACTATGGCGATGTATCAAAGGGAGAGGTAATGTTCGTTCCTGTTCCTTGCTCGGCTGATAGCGATAAACAGTATATCCCTTCAAGAGTACACGGCTTTAGCATTGTAAAAAACGCTCAAAATCCTGAGGGCGTGGCAGCTTTCCTTGAATGTTGCCGTTATGCAGAGCTTGACGAGGCTGCACATCAGATAACCCTCGACCAGTATAAGGACGATTACGGCTGGTCTGATGAAATGCTTGAAATGAGAGATACTATATATGATCTTTCCGCACAGAACCCTGTATTTGACTTTGAACAGGGCGTATCTGCCGACCTTAACTCTATTTGCGATACTGCAATAAGAGGAACAATGAATCCGCAGGAGTCAAAGAGCTGGTCACAGGTCGTTCAGGAAAATGAAAAGGCTATAGATTATCTTATCGACGAGGCTATGGCTTCAATGAAAGAGGCTAAATAATATCTAATTATCAGAAAAAAGGGCGGCAGGGTGATTTGCCGTCCTTTTTCTATAAATATGAAGCTTTACTTGTGTCTGTAAATATGATATAATAAGCTAAAAAGCAGGGGGTGAAAGCTATGGAAATAAACAGAGAATTGTCTAAGCGGCAGTTTATGCAAAAGGAAAATGACTATCATCATTCACCATATGAAACGGAACTGGAATTTTATTCTGCGGTGCGGGCGGGCGATCTTGAAACGGTCAAACGTTTGTATACGCCGCTGGATACAAACGGAAAGGGCAGGCTCAGCAAAGACGACCTTAGAAACGTCAAGTATCATCTTGTCATAACCATAGCTATGCTGTGCAGGTTTTGCATCGAGGGTGGACTTGACCCGGAAACTGCGTATACCATAAGCGATATATACATTAATAAATGTGATGAGTGCCGCAATGAAGAAAGCGTTATGGCTGTACACAAAGAAGTCATCGTTTATTATACAAAGCAAATGAAAAAGGCTGCGTCACAGAACGTTTACTCAAAGCATATCCTTATGTGCTTTGACTGCATTTTCGATAATATTTACAAGGGCGTGACCGTCAATCAGATAGCTGATGAACTGGACATAACGCCTCAGTATCTTTCAAAGCTTTTCAGAGAGGAAGTTGGCGTAAAGATCTCTGATTTCATTATGTCAAAAAGGATACAAGCGGCTGAAAATATGCTGAGATATTCTGAATATAGTCCGCTTGATATAGCCAATTATCTTGCTTTCAGCTCGCACAGCCATTTTATTGCCTGCTTTAAGAAACAGACAGGATTTACGCCGAAACAGTATAGAGATCAGTTTTTCCGTGCAAACTGGAACAAGCATAGCACAAGCAGATCGAAAATTTAAGTTGATGTTAATAATCTGATATTTGCATTACTTTTCTGATATAAATATCACATTTGTTGATTTATAATACTTATAGAAGATAAAATTCTGATATTTATTCGGAGGTAATGAAAAATGAAAAAAGTTTTGGCTATGTCGATTCTCACAATGATAGTTATGTCTATGGGTGGCTGCGGTGCTTCATCTGACAGCAGTTCTTCGCAAGATGTCAGCAGCAAGGCGGAAACGGAAAGCAATTCTCCATACACGGTTGAGGCGGATTTCAGCAAGGGTGCGTCAAATGATTTTTCCATTTCAGCAGGCTGGTCAAATGGTGATCCGTTCAACTGTTCGTGGAGCGAAGATAACGTAACTTTCAATGACGGAAAAATGCAGCTTATCATTGACAGTATGGGTGATTCCGAAGCGTACAGAGGCGGCGAGTATCGTTCAAAGGAAAACTATGGCTATGGACTTTATGAGGTTTCAATGAAAGCCATAAAGAATGACGGCGTTGTATCATCGTTCTTTACATACACAGGTCCATCGGAGGATAATCCTTGGGACGAAATAGATGTTGAAGTCCTTGGCAAGGACACAACAAAGGTGCAGTTCAATTACTACACCAATGGTGTTGGCAAGCACGAATATATGTATGATCTTGGTTTTGACGCTTCTGAGGATTTTCACACTTACGCATTTGAGTGGAAAGAGGACAGCATAACTTGGTATGTTGACGGAAAAGAGGCATACAAGGCTACGGAAAATCTGCCTGTTACGCCAGGTAAAATAATGATGAATGCGTGGAACGGCATTGGCGTTGACAGCTGGCTGAAAGCCTTTGACGGCACAGTTCCGCTGACAGCGGAATATGAGTGGGCAAGGTTTACGGCAGAAGAGTAAAGTGATCCGCATATTACGCTTGCGTTTATGTCTTGATTTTTTTGCTTAATGATATTGATATTTGAACGACCCCATTTGCTAGGTCAAAAAGTCTAGCGAATGGGGTCGGTTTATTTTACAAAGATAAACTCATATATTCACTCTTCTCATGAGCCTGACTATTTATGATATCATGAGTATATTTAAGAATGATTTGCTTTAATCAAATTAAAGCTTGAACAGTGGCTATATTTTTCAATACGGAAGCGACAAAAAAACAGCGTACCGCAGTCCCCTGCGATACGCTGTTCTCATATAAAATTACTTCTTAGTAGTAACACTCTTTGAAGCCGACCAAGCGCCGTAGTATTTCGTACCCTTTACAGTTGTGTACGAACGAACACGAACGTAATATTTCTTTTTGCCCGAAAGCTTTGAAATAGTGGTCTTGTCGGTCTTTTTATTTGTTATTGTGACTTTCTTTGCACTTGTGAACTTTGAGTTGGTAGCGTACTGAATTTCATATCCGGTAGCCGAGCCTTTCTGCGCCCAATCCACAAAGAATGCCTTGCTCTTAGCTGTGAGCTTCTGTATCTCCTGCTTTGCAGGATTTATCTTGAACGTCTTTGTGGCAGTGCCTGTGTAAGAACCTTTTCCTGCAATTTTTACTGTGGCAGTGCCTATTTTCTTGTTGTTTGAGTACGAAACTGTGTAGTCAGTGCCATCCTTTAGAGTTTTGCCATTATATTTAACAGTAATGCTCTGAGTGATGTTCTTGCCCGTGAAAGCCTTTGTGGAAATGCCCGAAACTGTGGCTTTCTTGAAGTTATTTTTGATACTGAAGGTCTTAGAAACTGAGCCAGTGTAATTGCCCTTGCCCGTGATAGTGACCTTTGCTGTTCCGACCTTGGTGTTGTTTGAATAGGAAACTGTGTAATCTGTACCATTCTTCAAAGTTTTGCCGTTTAGCTTGACCGTTACACCAGGCTTCTTTGCCTTGCCGTCATATGCGTAGGTCGAAGTGGAAAGTGTCACGCTTGCCTTTGAAATGCTAATTCTTGAAAGTGCAGGGATTTCAGCCGTTTCAAGAACTTTCTTGCAGACTGTACATTCCTTGTGCTTTGAGCCTTTAACTCCGATAGAAGCCGCCTTGTCAGTTATCCAACCGCTTGACTTGTGACCTGTGGCAGTTATCGTTGTCTGTGCCTTGATAACAGCACCGCAAACTGAGCAATGTGAGCCGTCTGTTTTGCCTGCGGTGGTGCAAGTAGCAGGGTAGCCCTTGTCGGTAACTGCAGTGTGACCCTTTGCAGGAAGCTTTTCTGTAACTGTCGCATTGCACTTTGTGCAAGTCTTTATAGCAGTACCCTCTGATGTGCAGGTCGGCTGTTTTGTTACAACAGAATTTCCGTAGCTGTGACCTGTTGCTTTTGTTGTATTGTCCTTGTATGAAGTACCGCAAACTGAACACTTGTGGAGTGTGTAGCCGTCAACTGTGCAAGTAGGTGCAACAACTGTGGTTGTGTAGCTGTGGGAAAGCTTTGCAATTGTTTCTGTTACTGTTGCTCCGCACTGTGTACAAGTTTTTGTTTTTGTACCCTCTGATGTGCAGGTAGGCTGTTTTGTGATAACAGCACTGCCATATGTGTGGCTCGTGCATCCGCAGGTGAGTTTGTATGTCTTTGCTACAGACGGATTGTATGTAGGATAAATTTTTACAGTGAGTGACCCGCCATTTTTGAATGTGATACGTCTGATATCATTAGCATAGTTTTCAAGCTTATTTACACTTACCATACTGCGATCAGAAAATTCAACTGTGTAGTCTGTATCGTCATAAAGCCAGAAATCAATGCTGTCGCCCACACTGAACTGAGTTTTGCTCAATACGCTTGAAAAGGTCGTATTCGAAAGGTCTGTGCGCCAATAAACAGTGGTAGAGGTCGGAACTGTGAACTTATTCACATAGCCGCAAGACTTACAGGTCTGTGTTACAGTGCCGTCAGTTTTTGATGCGTACTTTGTTTCATAGTCATGGCCTGTTTTGACGTCAACCGTCTTTATATCGTCAAGATTTGAAAGGTTCAGGGAGTTGAAGGTCACGTTATTTTTATCGTAAACATACCATACTGCTCTGCCGTTTTTGATAACAGGCTGGCAATCTGAAAGGCTTCCCTCAAAGGTGTGTATACTACCGTTTACTGTGCCGTCAGCGTTTAGCTTCACACAGCTTACCTTTGTATCTCTGGCCCACAACAGCAAAAAGCTGTTATCATTTATCTTCACAAGCTGTGGAGCAGAAGCCGAGTCTGTACCCTCTGCATAAGAAGTTATCTTATTGAGCTTGTTTGTGGAAAGGTCCTTTGAAACAGCGGAAACATAGACGTTTCGTGTTTTTGACGTATTGATATAGTCAAGGTCAACTGTACTCTGTGCCACGATATAGCTTGATGATGACACATCAAAGCCGCCTATAGCCGCACCTGTATAGTTATAGTGACCGGCGGTATATTCAGGGTATGTTACAACGTCGATATTGCTGACCTGTTCAAAATAGCTTGGGAAGAATTTGCCTGTAGTAAAATCAGAATTATACTTCACCAGAACGGCAGAACGTGGATGAGCGTCACCATGGTCGAGGGCGACTATATGGTTGACGTCAGTTTTTATAAACTGATTGAAGGAGTGGCTCACATAGCCATAATCAACGTTCATGATGCCGGTATATGAATCAGTGATAGTCATTGAAGGCATATCCACTTCAATGGTAACGTTAGACTGATGATTATTGCCGTCGCTTGACTTATACATCTCGTGGCAAGTTCTGACAAGCAGGTGGTCACCGCTGTGGGTCATTCTTGCCGAGCCTGCATCGAATGGAACTGTAGTGTTAGCGCCATACAGACCGCAGGACTTTATTTTGTTCCAATTCTTATCATACTTCGTTATACGGAAAACCTCGAGGGAGTCGTTTTGTTTCGGATTTTCCTGACCGCTAAGGACATAATAATTATTGCCGGAGTCATAGAAAGCACCAAAGATCGGCAGTTCATTGTCGATAAGCTTAGTGCTGAGCGGTTCAAAATCAGAGCTGTAATATTCCACAAGGAGCTTGCCCTCGATAGCGCCTGACTGGACACGCATATAATTGCCGTTGTCGCACACTGTCAGGTAAGATTTCACTGTGTCAGACCATTGCACATAGTCCTGAGCATTCACATTAGAGCCTGAATACGCAACACATTGCGCCACGGCAAAGGCACTGAACGATCCAGCAGACACAGCAGTAGAAACAGCCATTGCGCCAGACAGGACAATGCTCAACATTCTTTTCTTCATATTCATCGATTTCATCACCTCATACAAAAACTTTTAAACGAGAACACCTTTATATATATAATATCACAACGCAAGGCGTATGTCAATGAAAATAAGTTACAATGAGAATGATTTCAATAAATTCGTCATACGCCAAAGGTCAACGCAGTAAAAAAGCAAAGAGGATACAAAACAGAAAAAAACGCCTTGACAAGGTTTGATGGGTGTGATATAATATTACAGTGGTATTTCGAGGTGTGGCTCAGTTTGGTAGAGCGCTGCGTTCGGGACGCAGAGGCCGTGGGTTCAAGTCCCGTCACCTCGACCAGATAATGTAAAGAGAGAATTGTGGTTGCAGTTCTCTTTTTTTGTATTCTCCACATAGCAAAAGTGCCTTATGACTAGCATTAAGGCACTTTTGGTTTGTTCGGGGTATTATATTTTCGATTGGTGGTCTTGGGCATTATTCGGTTGTGGTCGGAATTGGTTGAAATGTTGGGTGGCACTTTTGGGCACTGAGTCACAAATAAGCTTAGATAAATATGAAATTATGATTAAAAATAATTTTCTTAAATATATCAATATAAATATTTAAAAGCGGTTGTGCTTTTTGACGAAATATGGTATAATATAAAAAATCAAATAATGTGGGAGACGATATTATGACAGAAAAAGAGCAAAAAAAGGCTGCTAAAGAATTTGCACAGCGGTGGCAGGGTAAAGGCTATGAAAAAGGACAGTCTCAGCAATTCTGGATGGATCTGCTTGAACACGTTTATGGCGTAAAAGATATTGTAGGATTTATAAGCTTTGAAGATCAGGTGCATTTAGACAACACGTCTTTTATAGATGGTTATATCAGCTCAACTCACGTTATGATCGAACAAAAATCCATTGGAAAGAACTTACGCAAAGCTATTCGTCAATCTGATGGTTCTTTACTTAACCCTTTCCAGCAAGCAAAACGCTATGTAACTGAACTGCCATTGTCACAGCATCCACGTTGGATAGTAACCTGCAATTTTGAAGAATTTCTCGTTTATGATATGGAGAAACCAAACGGAGAACCTGAACAGATATTGCTGAAAGACCTTGCAAAAGATTATTATCGTCTGCAGTTCCTTGTTGATACAGGCAACGAAAATCTAAAGAAAGAAATGGAAATCTCCTTAAAGGCTGGAGAACTTGTTGGCAAGATGTATGATGCGATTCTGAAGCAATACAAGAATCCAGAGTCAGAGGCTGAGATGTTTCTCGGCAAAACAGACTTTAAATTAAATTCAATGAAGGGCGAGGAATACGTTTATCAATGCGTATTAGGAGCCTGTGCTGAGAATTCAATTTATGAAATAAATGAAATGCTCAAAGAAAACGGAATTACTCCTTTTGGGAGCGATCCGTCGTTGCAATAATTTCATAAAATATTTATCAGAAAACGTAGAAATACATATCCATGCAAGAGAATGGATAATAAAGAATACCCGCAGAGAGGTAGGAACATGAAAACAAACGACAGACCACTTACAGATTTGATGAAAGCCGTAGATACTGGAGCAGCTCAGCTGCCTGATTTCCAACGTGGATGGGTATGGGATGATGGACGCATTAAGGCGTTAATACTCAGTGTGATTCATAATTTTCCGGTCGGAGCAGCTATGTTCTTGGAGTATGGAAATGAAAGTATCCATTTTAAACATAAGCCAATAGAAGGATCTGACGCAAATCCAGATACGGAACCAGATGAGCTGATCCTTGATGGCCAGCAAAGGTTAACATCTCTTTATAATGCGCTTTACAGCAAAAAAACAGTCCATACAAAAACGGACAAGGGAAAAGAAATAGATAGGTACTATTATCTGGATATTGAAAAAGCAATCGATCCTGCCGCTGGTGACGACGATGTTGTGATTTCTATTCCATCAACACGGCAGGTAACGTCTGATTTTGGGCGAAAAATCGATAAAGATCTTTCTACAAGGCAGCATGAGTTTGAACAGAAAATGTTTCCTCTTAACATTATCCTTGATTCTGGAGAGGAACAGGGCTGGCAAAACGAATATTATGCCTACTACAATTACGATCCGGCGATTATTCGGCAGTTTACAGAACTGTTTTCCAAAATCATTATGCCGACGCAGAAATACGCTATGCCAGTAATTTTACTTGATAAGGAGACTCCTAAGGAGGCAGTTTGTCAGGTATTTGAAAATGTCAATACAGGCGGTGTTTCATTAACTGTTTTCGAATTGGTAACCGCCATATTTGCCATGGATGATTTCCAACTTCGTAAGGATTGGAACGAACGCAAAGAAAAGTTTTTCTCAGGAGAACTGCTAAACATCGTCACGGCAACAGATTTCTTGACTGCGTTAACATTGCTGTCTTCATTTGAGTCAGGTGGAACGGTGAGCTGTAAGAAAAAGGATGTACTGGCTCTGCAATTGTCAACATACAAGAAGTACGCAGATGATCTCTGCAAGGGCTTTTCTGTTGCTGACAAACTGCTGCAGGAGGAACGGATTTTCTCAAGCAGAGATTTGCCATACACCACACAACTTATCCCGCTCGCAGCTATCTGCACCGTACTTATGGACGGAAATAAAATTTATACCACTACTATTAAGAACATGGTCAAGCAGTGGTATTGGTGCGGCGTATTTGGAGAATTGTACGGATCTGCAAATGAAACAAGATATGCAAACGACATAACTCAGGTTATCAAATGGATTACCGCTGGTGGCGATTTGCCGAAGACAGTGACGGATTTCTTCTTCAATCCGACACGTCTGCTTGGTTTGCAATCGAGGCAATCTGCAGCCTATAAGGGTATCATGGCAATGATTTTGAAGAATCATGCTCGTGATTTTATATCCGGTGCGGAGATGGATTTTTCAACGTACTCAAATGAGAAAATTGATATTCATCATATCTTCCCTAAAGATTACTGCATCGGGAAAAAATACGATAAGTCAAAGTGGAACAGCATCGTGAATAAGACACCTATTTCGGCAAGTAGCAATCGTGAGATTGGTGGTGTTGCTCCGTCAACATATCTTGGGAAACTTGAAAAGAAGGGTTCTGTTCTGGAATCAGATCTGGATGGATACGTAGAAACACACTGGATCGATCATACACTGCTTAGAAATGACGAATTTCAGGACTTCATTATTGACCGAGCTAAGAAACTTCTTGGTGCTATTGAAGTTGCCACTGGCAGAACTATATCCGGTAAGGACTCCGATGAAGTACAGCAGGCATTCGGTGCTTCATTGATCTAAACCTTTTAACGTTTCTATACTTTTTAACGATTACAGAAAGGGGTGTCACGTTGAGTACCTCAACTGCCACGGCCTATAAATACAGCGTCGCAGGACACCTTTCTTTCGGTGCGCCAAAATGCGAAAAAAGCCCAGAAATCAAGCGGTTTCTGGGCTGATCGTACATATTGGCTTTGTATCAAAGATAACGTCTTGATAGACCCTGCCTGTGGTTCGGGCAATTTTCTCACAGAGACTTATATTAGCCTTCGCCGTTTAGAGAATGAAGCACTCAAAACAGTGATTCAAGCCGAGACCAACATGGATGGTCAGACGATGCTTGGTGGCGGAGGAAAATTCAATCCGATCAAGGTAGGTATTGATCAGTTTTACGGCATTGAAATAAATGATTTTGCTGTGACAGTAGCCAAAACAGCTCTTTGGATAGCAGAAAGTCAGATGATGCACGAAACAGAAGATATAATGCATACGAATATAGAATTTTTGCCGCTGAAATCCTACGCAAATATTGTAGAGGGAAATTCGCTCAGAATTGATTGGGAAAGCGTTGTACCAAAGAACAAACTGAATTATATTATGGGCAATCCACCATTTGTGGGATATTCCTTACAGTCAAAAGAGCAGAAAAATGATATACTGTCAATTTATGTTGATGATAACGGAAAACCTTACAAGACTGCAGGTAAAATAGATTATGTTGCGGGTTGGTATTTTAAGGCGTCACAACTTATGACAAATACAAATATTAGAACGGCCACTCATTGGTTCTCTTTTTCTTCTTGCCATAAAGTTCCAGCCAACTGTGTTATTTTTATTATACCACAGTTGGCTAGTTGGCTGAATTTTTACAGATTTTTTTTCAGAGGGTTGATATCAAGAGATAATTTCCATTCTTTCTTTATTGCATATGTTCGGCAGTTTTTTTCTTCATATTCAACCGATATATGTTCTTCGCTGGCTTTTAAGATGTTCATTTTTCCTGAATCATATTTTTTATCCGACCTAACTATACTTGCAACTTCGTTATTTATTTGATTGACAAAATCAAAAGAGATTACGCCAGATTCAGTAAGTTCATTGCTTTGACACATTTTGCTGTTGTGTTCAGCGTAGAATACCACTTCATAGCTTGTGTCAGTAACCAAGGCAAGCAGATTGACATTTGAAAGATTCTTTGATTCTATTTTTTCAATTTCATTGTATATTTCTTTATTCACATTTAGACCTCCTTTGAAATTTGATATGTTTTATAAGTTTTTTCGCCAGTAGTTTCATTAGTGATACCAACACGGACTGTTTGAAGGTTGCCATTAGCGTCATATTTTTTTGTTACCGATGTAACAGAGACTTCGCAGCCATCCTCTTTCATATCTGATATTTCATTTTGGAGGTTTTCATAATCTTCATCTGAAATGCAACCCTCGACGTTTTCTAAAAGATCTTGTGAACCTTTGACGTTATCATAATCACACTCAGTTTTTTCGCCATCTATTGTATACGTTCTTTCAATTTTTTGGGGTCTGTTTGTGTCATCGTATGTGACTTTTCCACTATCGATTACCTGTTTGCCTTCTTTTAGTGCGCTTGCGATTTCATTTTCAGAACATTTATAGTCTCCACGATTTATCGTATCTCTCATAGGAACAATGTTTCCGATATCAGAAGAACCTCCAAGAACACGAGCAACTAGGTGTCCACCATCATCCCCCTCTTGTCTATCATCACCGCCTGCATCAGATTGAGCACTGGTATCTCTGTTATTCTCAGGCGTGTATGAAGGCGCACCACTCCAACTGGTTATTCTGCCTTGACTATCCGTTGTATATGTTACTCCATTCATAACGTATGTAGAATCGGGTTGAAGTTCGCCATTCTTTTTGTAAACATTGCCGTTGTCGTCAGTTTCACATATGTCACCATCAATATCATAAGTAGAGTTCGGATCGAGTTCAGACGTATCACATTCAGGTAAATCATATTTGCCCGAATTTTCAAGGCCTTTTGCTATTGGTTTGTTCAGTATATCTATATCAGAGATTTTCTCCATAGATTTTGCTTTGTTAAGCAGCTCATTGCCTACGGCTTTGCTTAATTCACTAAAAAACAATCAAAAGACTCCTTTCTTTTTCAGATCTGTTATCCAGGCTGAATAAAGTTCAAAATTGTCTTTGTCTTTATCAACTTCTTGCCACATCATGCATTGTGCTGCTGCAAACGCATATTCTGCTGGCAGTTCCTTGACCTGATTTCTTATGTTAGCTATCAGTCTGTCTGTCAACATATCAAATTCTGATGATGAATTAATTATCTGCTTTACCCACATGTCTCCATTTAAGATGCTGTTTACCAGCTTACAAAGACTATTAAAATTGTTTTCATTCCAAACTGAGAGCTCATTTTTGAGCTTATATTCATTAAGTATTTTCTTTATCACCAATTTGCTTTTTGTTGGTATCTCAGCAGTATTAAGATCCTCAAGCATAACGGAAGTATTTGTGTCAATAGGATCATTTACTCTGTTTTTCAACAATAATTCCAATAAACTTTGTTTAAGTCTTGGTGTTGAGCGGTTGATGTGTACCATTGGTTTGTATACATACGGAGATTCGTTGCCTTTGAATTTTTGTATCTTGCACAATACAGGATCTATCCAATCATTCTGATAAACCACAGCAACACCCTTTGGAAGCTTTGCTATCTCGTCCAGCTGGTCATCACGCAATCCGGCTGATTTTGCAGCTAACCGTCTGTCAGATTCGTCGGGAAGTCTCATAATGATCTTTGTATTTGTATTTCTGATTGCAGAAATATCAACTGCGCTTGGTGACTGATCTACAATAACGAAACCTTCTCCATAAGTTCTCATTTCGGCGATTGCGTTAGATATCATCTCGACAGATTTTCCTGCAACACTTGGATTTTCGGGATTTTGTTCAGTTGATGTACGTTTCAAGATATTGTGCGCCTCTTCCAGTATGGTGAGGTGCTTGAATGGTATATTCATTGAGCTCGACGATGACATTCTGTATTCGCTGAGTTTCATTATAATAACACCCATTATTAGTGCTTTTGTCTCAAGCGAACCTATTCTGCTAAGATCAATTATAACATTTTTATCAAAAAGTATTTTGTCAGCTATTTCATTTGACGTGAATATCTGACCATTTAAGCCGTTAGTCAAAGAACTTACTCTTGTTACCAGTGAGCCCATATAGTTGCTCTTGACCTCTTCTGAGTAAGCAGATGTGGATATAACTTCAACGAGTTCTTCCTGAAGGTCTGCAAAAGTCGGATATAGGCTGTCATCATAATTGTTTTTTGATGCTGCAAGATCCCAACCGCAATCTTCATATGATCTGAGCATGGCGTCTTTGAGTACGGCTGGCATTGCGGCATACATAGGCCAGCAAACATTGAATATTTCGATAAGTCGGTCAATGTGCTCAAGCACATGAATACCTTTTGCGAATTTAAAAGGATTTATTCTGAGCAGATCTGAATACTGTGGATTAGTACCGAACACGCTCATATCTGGGCTGTTGCCGAATACATGCTTGTATTCGCCCTTGGCAGGTTCGATAATAAGAAATTTAGCTCCTAAATTATTGCATTGGCGTATAAGCTCATAGATAGTATTGCTTTTACCCGATCCTGTTGAGCCTGTTACAAAAGTGTGCATTGTAAGACTGTTTTTGTCAAGGATAACATTGTTTGGGCAAACGCTGCCCATATTGAAAACTTTTCCGAGATTTATACCATTGTGAGCAATATGGCCGTCGTAATTAACAACTTCTTTGCCAAAGTCTGAATGTTCTATAACAGGAAGTCCGCATACTGATTTTCGTGGAAGTCCCATATGGATAGCTAGCTCGTTACCGCTGACCATAGAACAAGGCGTAACTTCAATATTGCCAAGTGTTCCATTGTATTTGAAAACAGGGTGGATGAAGTTTTTTACATACTGTCCGATCAATGCTGTTTTTTCGTGATCGTAAAGTCCCCAAGAATTTACGGCGGATATCTCGACGCCTGTGTTCTCACCGCCTATGATCGCTTTGTATGTAGTTGCAGCCATTTCTGAGGCGTATTGGTCGTCAGACATAAAGTAAGCTGCACATTCGTACATACCAAGGCTTTCAAATTCGTCCATACGCTTGATCTGTTTATCTATTCGCTCAAGGATATTTTCAATAGATTTATCGTGTGCTGTCAGTGTTATTGCATTTGATGAGCCATTTGTAGTGCTAGTTCCATAGGTATGCGTATCAGAAGTGCCTTGTGTATTTGCGGTGCTTGTTCCAGTCGTATGGGATCTGTTAACGCTATGTGATTCGTTTTGAGATGTTGAATCTGATACGCTGCCGGATTTTGAAGCTAATAAAGCTGCCGCAGCTCCGCCTATTGCAAGTGGGAGAGCAGCGGTTGATAATACAGCTATACCGCCAGCTGCTGCTATTCCACCAGCCGCTGCGGCTCCTCCGCTGAGTAAAACGCCAGTTTCAGCCAAAGTTCCAGCAGTAATAGCACTTGCCGCACCTGCTGTTGCACCCGCTGCACTTGCTCCAGCAAGAACAGTTGCAACTTTACTGACACCATTGAGAATAGTCGAAACAACGCTGTTCTTTGTTTTAGTATGCGTTGTAGTTGTTCCTGTTGTGTCAGTCGTACCGTCTGTGTCTGACGTGGAAAGAGTGTCGGTATAGCTTTTGCTTATAGTGGTAGCAGTTGACTCGTTTATACCATATGAAGCGTTTTGCCCATAGTTGATCTGCATAGTGGCGAAAGGTGAGAGCTGTGTATATATGCTCTCATATCCCTTCCTAAGTGCGTGAAGTTGCTGCTGATCTGTTGTGTTGGCAATGATCACACCTGTATATTTCTGCCCTTTCATAGATATTACAAGCTTTTCAAGACCTTGAACAAACTCCTCGTTCTTGTTCATATTTTCTTCCCTGCTGTTAGCAACACAGGATACGGCAGATATGCTTGATGTTTTGATATCGTCAAGAATATTCTGCATTTCTTCAATTGTATAGTTTGTAGTTTTTATACCTGGGAACTGTCCTGCCATTGCGTTCTGCAAGGTGTTTTTCAATGAACTTGTGGTTCGTTCGTTATCAAGTGAACGGACACCCATATAAAAATCGGTACTTATTCCATCACTATCTATTATAACAAAAATGGAGCTTTTTATTGTTGCCAACGAATTAAATACGCTGGCAAATTTGTAAGAAGCAAACTCATCTTTTTCATAGACCATTTCGTTGATCTTGAAAAACAGTACATTGTCGCTAAGGTTATTTTTCAGTACAGAGTCTTTGATTGGAACAACTTCAAGATTTGATAAGCCGGTAATATAATTTTTGAGTATGACATCATCAACGGCTTGCAATGCTGTTTGATATCCTGTGGTGATATCATTGTATTTAGGTATGGCCACATCTCCGTTTGTTTTTGTGATCTCGTTTCTTGTCATATGCTGTGGCATCCTTATTTATCTCCATTCAAGAGAATTGCTACACCTCCTGCGGCGGCAATTCCACCTACGACTGCAACGGCAATGTTTGAACCTACGATTCCACCGATAAGCACTCCTGCACCGACAGCCGTGAGAACTCCGCCTGCTGCTTGGCGGTTGTTTGTCTTTTGCACTTCGGCTCCTACCTTTGTAGAGTGGGAGGCAGATGAGGCTTTTTCCTTGATCTGATCTTTGTAGAGATACTGTATGATAGATTTTAAAAATCTGATACGTTCTTTTGAAAAATTGCCGACCAAAGCTGTAAGCTGTTCGTTCATATAATCCTCCGTCCAACTATCATATGAATCAGAAAATTCCTCGCTGTCGTGTTCGTCATACAGTTCCGGCATATTTTTTTCCGCATAGGCTATCATTTCGTCAAATGACTTGAAGCTTGGGTCTATGAGCATAATATCTTTAAGCATTATTTTTGTGAGGACTGTATCATTGTTAGATACTGCGTCTATAAAAGCGTCCGTAAGTGCCATTCTTATTTCCTCCTTGATCGTATGTTTTTACAGGCACAAAAGATACGATTTGATAATTTCTGTATTTCATCGACGTCTATATCTTTCCATACCATGCTGCCGTCTTTTTGTTTGTTTTTATTCAGAATTTTATTTATTCTTACTGTGTTACGGATTATTGCATCATAATCCTCATCATTGTTTCCACCGCCTTTCTTCGATGGTGGGCTATATGGATATATGCTTCGTATGATCTCACGGCAATATTCACATCTTTCTTTAGTGAAATCGTCAACCAGCTTCACTAATTCACTATTCATAAGTTCTGTGTCCCATAAGCCACGTGGCTTTCTTTCAAAAGTCTCTTCTTCCTTTTCCCAGGGATCAGCGCCGTTTTCTTTCGCATAGTTGCACATTTTTTCAAACTGTTCAAAACTCCTATCAACAAGCAGACTGTCTTTGAGCATTATTCTAATGATAAGTATATCTTTGCTTTTAACCGCTTCATCAAATTTTGGTAACCACATAGATCAGCCCTCCTAGATATCGAGGATAGAATCAACTTTGGTTTGGATATTTTCAAGCCAAGCGAGTCTTTCCTTCGATTCTGCAAGCTGCTTTTCTGCTTTTTCCTTATCTGACGCACAAGATCTCAATTCGTTCAACTTTGCTTCAAGTACCTTGTCCAGTCCATCAAATTTTGCGCTGAAGTTCTTCTTGATAAGCGCAGTCTGTTCCTTTGCATATTTGATCGCTTCGTCTTTATTTTTAAATAGATTAGCTTCGATAGGTGCAAAGAATTTTTGTGCAAGGATAGTTCCGTCAACATAATCACGATTTTCCATAATATCCTCTGTATAATACTTGTCATCAAACCAGGTCCAAGGTTTCCACCATTTTTTATCTGTGTTTTTGACCGTTCTTTCGCCAACCTTAACTTCTTTGCTTTTTGTGGCGCTGGCTATAATGTTTGTAGAGCTTAATGAAAGTTCTCCCATCATCAGTTCAAAAGGATCAATTGCAATGCTGCCGACGTTGACGTCTGAAACAAGTTCAGCAAGTTTGTTTTTATATGTCTCTAGAAGAGCCTCGGCACTTTTAGTTACGTTGTTGTCAATAAGATCTTCAAGTTGAACCATTACATCTGCCTGAAGGTTATCTGCAAATTTGCCAAACTCTTTGCATACGTTCTGTGCTTCGATTTCACTTAATTCTTTCTTTTCGCTTGTTAAGTGTTCAGTGATCATCTTCTGTGCTTGGTTCACTATTTTATTTGCAAGATTTTTGATCTCTTTATCATAATTGATCTTATCTATTTGATCCTTAAATTTCTTTGCTTCATTTCCGCTGTTGAGCTTTGATTGGATAGAGTCGATCCTCTCAATGATCGCTTTTCTCTGTGCTTCATTTTCAGATATTTGCTGCTTGGTCGTTTCAAAAGAATGTGCGCTTTCAAGCTTAGTGAGGAACGTATCTACAATATTCTTGATCTTTGCAGTTTTAGCATATTTTCTTACATACATACGAATAGCTTCTTCGATAGGAACTATGCCGGAATGGATAAGTGCCTGTTCATTGGCGTTTTTACTGTCAACCGCATTAGAAAGTCTCTTTTGAATCTGATTTCTTACAGATGCAGGCAGTGGAGCGTAGTTTTCAAAGTGCATTGCTTCGTTTCTGTTGAACTTCCTGACCTTGCCTTTGGCTTCATAAACATCGTCATCTTCGTCGTCATCGCTTTCGGCAAGTATAGTTCTGATGTTTAATGCAGTTAATGCAGAAGCAGGGAAGATATTAGGATTTTCGATACCATTATCAGCAAGATAGTCTTTTACTTTTTGGAGTGCAGCGTCTATGCTGTCTTCACCTTTTTTGAAATCATCAAGCTTGTTTACAACGAAAATAAATCTGTCTCTTGACTGTTTTCCTCCAACTGACATACTTTCAGCGACCTTGCTGAGCAAATTGTTATCATCATCGACTGCAAGCTGTGTAGCGTTCATAATATACAAAACAACAGTTTTTGAAGATTCTGAAAGCATTCTGTAAGTGGCTGCTCTGTGTTCAGGATCTCTTGAGTTGTTTGGACCTGGAGTGTCAACTAATACCAGCGCTACATCATCGGCCGTTACGAAAGGAATATTACCTTTTACCTTGATCTTGGATACATCAGGATTGCTGTTGAGCTTTTCCATTATTTCATATGTTAGTTTTTTGTGCGCTTCGATCTGATTACCGTTTTTATCAAAAACTTCAGCAGAAAAATGATCAGCGTCATTGTCTTTGATCTCAGTTATAGTAGCTGTGCAGGCTTCCTGTTTAGCAGGCATAAGTCTTTGAGCAAGCAGGGAGTTGATAAGCGTTGACTTTCCTGCGCTCATCGTTGCTACTACGTTTACTTCAAAATCGCTGCTCTTTGCAAGCTCAAAAGATCTGACAACATCTGGTTGCTTAAGCTCCTCAAAAGGTCCCTTTTGGATAGCGTCGAATATCTCTTGGATCGCACCTTCCTTGTCCTTTACTTCTTTTGCAGGAACGTGCTCAGTCGTTATGTTTATGTTTTTCTTTTTAGCTTCTTCAGCTATTGCGATAACATCTTCATAATCAGGCATAGTGCCGTGGAATACAATGTGAAATTCTCTTGTGCTGCATTCTTCAAACAGAATATTTGGCAATTCATCGATCCATTCCTGGAGACGTTTGTCACCCACAACGAGTCGGCTGTTTTTCCTTGGCGGATTACCATCGATAAGTATTTCTGTATTTACACGGTAAGGGTTGTACTTGATTGATACTGTTTTCATTTGGGATTCCTCCTAATATATTATTTTTTCGAGTGAAAGTATGCCAGAATTCTTCAAGATGATTTCCATTTTGTTATTCACATTTATCAAAGGTGCTTCAATATCATAATATCTATAATACTGAAATTCATCTTTAGACAATTTCCTGTTTCTGAACTCAAGTTCATCAAGTTCGTCATCTGTAAGCTGTTCACCATACATAAACATTTTGGCTAAATATGCTGCATATGCAGAGATAGGATAAACTTTTGGCTTTTTGTATCCGATCTTTTTAAGATCTTCGGTTACTTTTTTCAGAGTATCTGATACGCTATCTGTACCTCTTTTGAATCGGTCAAGCTTATTTACGATAAATATTGTTTTGCCGTGATAATTTTCGTGCACATATCTCAAATGGCTGATGTCATCGTCTGTTCCGATGTTTTCACCATTCAAGAGATATATTAGCAGATCGCAGCTTTTATCTGATATAACATCATTGGTAATCTCACGATGTTCTTTATCCTGTGATGAATTTACGCCAGGTGTGTCGATAAAGCAAATCCTGTTTTTGATCTCCTTTAATGAACGGAATCTCGTTCCAACATATATTTCTGACGTGGTATTATTTTTGTTGTCTTCCATCAATTCTTTTTTGCCGGCATTTAACTCAAGGTCATAATCAAGCTCGTAAGAGAGTTCGTCTTCACCAGCCTTATTGTAAAGGTAATGTAACTTAGCGGTACACGAATCATTCTGCGTTTTGTTGACCTTTTTTCCCGACAGGGCATTAAGCAGCGTTGATTTACCTGCACTCATATTAGCGGTTATCATTATCCTTTTCTGCTTCTTTGACTGAAAAGAACGATTTGTTTCTATTATGCGGTATATGTTAAGCAGTTCTGGAAATTCATTTTTTATTACTGTCAGATCAGGTTGGTAGAAAAGATCAAATAATCTGATAGATTTTTTTCTGTTCTTAGGAAACAGTTTGCATATATGATCAAGAATTTTTTCGCCCGCAGCCCTATTGTTATAAGCCGAGATAAACAGACAATCTGTCAAGATAATATGTCTGTATCTGTAAAATTTATATCTGCATCGTTTTCCTTGTTTATTACTGAAAATAATGCTATTGTTTTTATCGATATTTACAGACAAAAGTTGTGCATTATCTGAAATAAGTTCTATCATAAGCTCTATCATACTTTCAGACCATTTGTCAAAAACATCAACGGTCCTGCAAATATGATCTATCAGACTAACATAAGCTGATCTGAGATGTTTATCTATGTCTTTTATGGGGTGAATGTTTATATATTGCTGTAATTCCAGCATTTCATTTTCCATAAAATATTCTCCTTTGTTTCTTAATATTTTCCTCATACCTTTCCCCCATCGTCCCGATCTCTGCCAGCATATCCTCCACCAGCGGTTTTGGCTCAAGGACTCTTACCCACGAGCCTTGGGAGAGCAGGTACATTATTATCCCCCTGCCGTAGTTGACCTCGGCAGTTATAACACTCTTTGTGCCGTTCTGCTCAATGACTTTTGCGGTGGGCAACCTGTCAAGAACTGCCTGCAAAGACAACCCCGAAAACTCAAAGGTTATCCGCACGTTGTCCCCTGGAAACATAAACTGATTTTTCTCACGCAGGTCGCCCTCGTCAAAGCTGTGCTCACGATCAAGCTGGAAATTCTCCCTGTGCTCAACAATATTTTTTATCCTGTCAATGCGGAAATACCTCGCCTTGTACTGGGTATCATCTGCCGCATATGCGATAAGATAAAAATAATATTCGCTGAACATTATCGCCGCAGGCTTCAGCTTCCTAACAACTTCGCTCCTGTCCATTTTCAGATATGTTACCGAAATGACCTTCTTACCATCAATGCACTGCACAAGACGCCAAAGATTGTTTATCACGCTGTCGCAATCAGAGCGTACCTCGTGATAATGATATATCTCCCTGCGGATCACCTCATCAAGAAGCTTTCGGTCATTGGCAGTGGTAAACTTTCTCAGCTTAGATACAATGAATAGCATATCTTCTTTGCTGAAACAACGTGCCCCGAGTATCACTTTTACCAAGGCAAAAAGCTCCTGATTTTTCAGAAACTCGTCGCTTTTAAGTATGTAAGCCCTATCCTTGTGCGAATATGTGACCTCAGCATTTTGCATAAGCTCCCTGTGTTCCGCAAGAAAATCGTTTATCCTTGCAACGTCACGACTGACGCTCTTTGATGATATCCTATACTCCTCCGCAATAAGCCGATTAGGCACGACTTCGCCGTGCAAAAGCCGATAAAATATTTCAAGTACTCTGTCTAAACGCTCATTTTCCATTTTATTACCCCTCTTTCTTACAATTATACCACATTTGATTTTGATTTTGTTAAGCTGGCTGCTTAGTATAACGTTTTCGAAGAATATTTTTTTATTTTAACCAAAAATGTCAAATTATCGGTGCGGCAAATCATCGTATTTTATCGTTTTATCTAGCTTTCAGTATAGCATAATTGCCAGACAAAGGTATGTCCGTTTAAAATTAGTTTACTTTTACATTATAACCCTTCTTAGCGGTATATGTCAAGAAATAATACTAATATAAGCGGTAATATTGTCACATTATATATATTATAATAGGTATATTGATACAAATCGACGGAGGGAGAATGAAAATGACGGAAAAGGATATCAGCAACAGAATTACGCAGCTTAGATTGCAAAAAAATGTGTCCGAATACAAGATGAGCCTTGCACTCGGACACAGTAAAGGGTATATCCAAAGCATATCATCGGGTCGGACAATGCCGTCCCTTGGTGAATTTCTTGCCATTTGCGAGTATCTTGAAGTCACTCCGAAGCAGTTTTTCGACGATGGCAGCAAAAACCCTGCCCTGACACAGAAAATAGTTGAGAGCGTATCGAAACTTTCGGAAAAAGACCAACGATTGGTGCTTGAAGTTTCGGAGAGATTGAATACTGGTAAAAAATGATCTGCAAGACGGTAGTTTATCATTAGTATATGTTTGATGTAAAAAAGAGCCCAGTGGTATGTGATATGACCCCAAAAGTTTGACTTTTTAGCGTAGTAGTTTTGATAACTCATGCGCTAATTTTATGCAGCTTGGCAGATGTCTTTATTCGGGCAAGCTATCCCTTTTGAAGAAATCGCAAATCAGCATAAGTGGAATATCGAACACATTTGGCCGCTGGCAAGGTCAAGGACGACAGCATTGATAATAAAGTGCTTGTGGATTAAAAAATTAAATGCCATAAAAGACGATGACTACGCGATTTCGCCAAGCGTATAAAAGAAAATGTCAATTTATCGGCGTGCGCTTTATACTGAAAAACTTATCAGCGAGAAGAAATATCAGCGCCTTGTAGGGTCTACACCATTCGCCGATTATGAGCGTGCGGAATTTATCGCACGTCAGCTATTTGAGACAAGTTAGTCATCAAAGGCAGTTGCCACGCTTCTGAAAGGGTATTTTTCGGTACAGATATCGTGTATGTAAAATCGGGCCTTGTGTCTGATTTTAGACAAGAAATGGGTATGCTCAAATGCTGTGAGATCAACGATCTCCACCACACAAAGGACGCTTGTCTGAAAATCGTACTGGAAAATGTTTACGATACGAGATTCACGAAAGACCCGACGAATTTTGCAAGGAACGATTCAAAATATTCGCTGAAAATATTCAAAAAGAAAATGAATGGAAAAAGCGGCTGAACTGCTTGAAACCACCACCCTCAAGGTCATCGTGTCATAGCTAAATATTTTGTGACCGATAAGGACGGCGAAAACGTTATTGCCTATTCTATTGGAAACTGGAATTGGGATTGGACGCAGATATGCTGTGACAAAAAGCTTGAGAAAAATACCGACTATGTTTTCAGATTTGTGATAGTCGGAGGCTATTGCAATACGTGCAATGAAACTTCTCGTTTTGAGATCATGCCTATGCCAGACGGCAGCTTAACCGATGAAGCTTACGAAGACAGATACACCTACGATTTGGCTCAGAACAGATATAGGCCTGTTTTATGCAAAAAGACCGACGAGGGTATGCTGAGGCTTTTTGAGATACCTTTCAGCACCTTTGATTGCGAGGATTTCAGGTTTGTATTTATTGCTATGCACGCTGTTGCAACGCTTTATGCGCCAAAAGAGTTTTCAGCTTATGCAGAACTTGAGGATACGAATTTTGACCGGCTTCGTGATGAGATCAACAGCAAAAACAGCGAGGATAATTCTGCAAATGTGGTGATGGATTTCACAGGCGCTCATGTCACACGCTCGACTGTCACCGATCTGCTGACAATGGCTCGTTTTGGCAAAAGTGAGAATGTTTGTATTGATTTTACAGGAGCTATCATAGAGGACGATAAGCCGAACGATATTCAGCCTGATACAGAAGATACCGGGTCAGACGATATCGCTGTTGAGCTTGTAGACGCTGCAGACAACTGAACTTCGCAGGAAGATATACTTTACTGAGATATTATGATTTAATACAGCAAAAAGAGGCAGAGAAACCATTGATCGGGTTTCTCTGTTTTTTTTCGCACAAAAAACCACCCACAGCCAAAATCAGCTGTGGGTGGCAATATCATTTCAAATTAACACTATTCTTTATTTTCCCAGCGCTATCTTGCCCATTGCGTCTGCCTGCATGATAGCGTCATAAAGCTCGATAGGCTGTACGTCGCCTGCAAGATTGTGGATAGTTTCGCCTGGGATACAAGCGTTCTTTGCGATAGTTTCTACCTGCTCAGGTGTAGTTACACCGATCTCTTCAAGTGTGACAGGAAGTCCCACTTCAAGGCAGAAGTTCTGTACCTCTTCAAACTCTTCCTTTGGCGCACCCTCAAGTACAAGCTGAACCAGTGTACCAAGGGCTACACAACAGCCGTGGTCTGCATGCTTGATTCCCAATGATGTTACGCCATTGTAGAACGAGTGTGCAGCCGCACAGTTTACGTTGTCTGCACCAACACCTGAAAGATATACGTTAGCCTCGCAGATAGCTTCAAGGGCAGGTGTAACTGCGTGTACCTTGCAAGCCTCAACTGCCTGCTTGCCGTATGTTTTCAGCGTGTCATAGCAAAGTCTTGCAAGTGCCTGTCCTGCTCTTGTGATGCCTGTGCCTTCAAGGCTTGCAGACTCTGTTCTTATGGAAGCTCTGCCCTCAAAATATGTACCAAGTGCATCGCCCATGCCTGCAATAAGGAACTTTACAGGTGCGTTTGCGATAACTGTTGTGTCTACCATTACTGCGTCTGGATTGGTAGGGTAGAAAAGATATTTGTCAAAGCTGTGGTCATCATTGTATATTACTGACAGACCTGTACATGGCGCATCTGTTGCCGCAACTGTAGGCACGATAACAATGTGCTTGCCTGTGTAGTATGCTGTAGCTTTTGCAGTATCAACTGCGCTTCCGCCGCCAACTGCAACTACTGTGTCGATGTTGTCAGCCTTTACTATCTCTTCCATTTTGGCTATCTCGCCCTTGCTTGATATACCACCAAATACTTCATAGCGTCTGTAATCGTCAAGCTCGCCAAAGCTTTTCTCTATCTTGTCATGACAGGCTTTGTAGCCGCTGTTTGAACATACAAACAGCCACCTTTTGCCCATATAGCCCATTTCTTCATGAAACTTAAGTGTAGCATCTCTGCCCTGAACATATTTGAGCGGCTCACGCATTGCTCTGAGTCTTCCCATCATAATGAATTACCTCCGATTTGTTTGATTTATCAACTTTATACGGAATTCTCTCCGTATTTTCAATTAGATTATAGCATTTTGCACAAAAGATACAAGAAACATTTTATTAATGGTATGTGAATTATTTGTTGTGGCAACATTTGAAAATGCAAAGCTTGGAGGACGATAAAACAGAAAAAGCGGAGGCTCTTTGCGAGCTTTCCGCCTTTTTCATATGTTCAGCATTACGGAAGCGTAAAACATTCCGTCACCATATTCAAATTTAGCTACGCCATTGTATTTGGCGGCAATGTTCTTGACAGACTCTGTGCCGATACCTTTGCCTTTGCGTTTTGAGGAAAGGAAACCGCCTTCTGGGTCGGTGAGGATAGTTCCAGTGAAGGTGTTGTCCACCGCCAGGCATAGGGAATAGCTGTCAGCCTTTGCTCTTAATATTATTTTTTTATTCTTTGCACTGTCAGACACGCAGCCGTGAATGGCGTTTTCGATAAGATTTCCGAAAAGCACAGAGAGGTCGGTTATGTCTATTTTTATATCATCTGGTATGTCAGCGCTCACCTTGTATTCAATGCCGCTGCTTTCCGCTATTTGAGCAAAATATGCAAGAAGTGCGCTTACAGATGTGTTTTTGCAGTAAATGTGTTCTGATATATCGGGCATAGAATCCCTGAAAGCGTTGAGATATTCCGAAAGCTTATCATATTCGCCCTTTTTCAGAAGCTCCTGCATAAGAGCGATATGATGTCTGACATCATGCTTATAGCGTCTTGTTTCTTTTATCTTATCCTGCAAATAGTCATATTGCAGGTTCTGCATTTCAAGCAGGTGGTTATTTTCCTGAAGCCGCAGATTTTTCTGCTGCTCGATGACCAGCCGTGCCACGATGTAATACACCAGAAATGCTCCTGCGTTTATAAAGAACAGGGCTATGGTGTTCTTTGGCTCCAGAGCAAGCTCTAAGCTGCTTTTCGCAGAGTTGCCGTAGAGCGTATAATACCATATTATATAGAACGTAAATGGGATAAGCCAAAGATAGCGCCACTCCAGACCTGACGGCTCTCTTTCCACCGCAGGTGTGTAGACCTTTTTCATGTAGATAAAAAGAGGCCCCCATACCACGGCTTCTGTCATAAGCATACAAAGGGAAAACGACCAGCGGTATGATTCATAGGCAAGTGACGGGAACAGAATGCCCTCCAGACATTTTGAGGTAATGACGATAAAGCTTGCGTTATTTGAAAGCAGAAGCAGTGTGAAGCCTGTTTTGCCGACCTTGACCTTCACAGCGAAAAAGTAAAAAGCCGCATAGAGCAGGGTGCTGACTGCACTTAACAGACCTGCATTTGTGCTGAAAAATGCCGCCTGCCAGCCTAAGAAGATCTGCACCAGTGAAAGAGCCACAACAAGTCCCACAGTAGCTGTTTTGGAAAAGCGAAGCCTATGCCGGAAGGGATAAAGGGCAAGCACCATAAGTGGCAGAAAATTCAGAAGGGAATATATGCCCACTTCCACAAGGCGGTATAAAGGAGGCATTACTGCTCACCGCCTTTTCGCAGATCACTGAAGCGAAACTGAGCGAAGGCGTCTAATGTTTCTCTGGATTTTCGGCGACTTATGGGGATATGTGTGCCGTCGCTCATTATGAAAAGGTCGCTTTTTTGCTGGGCTATCTCATAGAAATTCACGATGACGCCTTTGGTGGAGGTGTAAAAGTATGAATGACTGCAAAAAATGCTCTCGATCTCAGCAAAAGAATTTCTTGAAACTATGTTTTCGCCGTCTGTGCAATGGATAGTCACGATATGTGACGCACAGTCTATGTAGATAACATTTCTGAGTATCACGTTCTGACCGTCGGGAAGCTTAACGGAACGCATACGATCAATTTCATCAGAACCGATCCGGTCAAGCATGGCTTTTACTTTGTCAGCCTGAAAGGGCTTGCAAAGATAGTAGCAGGCGTTGAGGTCGTAGCTTTCGCTTGCAAACTCGTTGCTTGAAGTGCCGAATGCGATATGGACGCTTTTGTCTGTTTCACGAAGCTTTTCTGCGACCTCTATCCCTGTCATTTTCCCCATGAATATATCAAGCACCACCAGATCATAAGCTCCCATCTGCCAACATGACAAAAAGCTTTCTCCGCTTGAAAACGTATCTATCTGACAGCTGTGAGCGGTTTGTTCGGAAATATATTCATGAAGAAGTGCAAGGTCGTTTTTATTATCGTCTACCAATGCCACTCTCATACTGTAAAAATCCTTTCTTATACATGATTTCTTAATATATAATAACACATATCAAAGCAAAATTCAAGCATTATTCATTTATTTTGTTACCGCTTGTGCAGATTTTTGACCGTTTGTGCTAAATTTATTGACAAAGTGTGTAGTCTGTGTTAAAATAATCATGTAAAATTATGTTCTGAGTAAAAAATAAATATCAGCAACGAAAAATATTATGGAGGAATTAGAATGAAAAAGAAAATTTTAAGTCTTTTGGTGACGGGCTGTCTTTTGTTTGTGCCGACAACGGCATTTGCAGACGACAATAAGACGGTAATAAAAACTGTTGACGACCTGTTGGCGTTTTCAAAAGCGGTAAACAACGGAGATTATGACAAGAATAAGGACGCAGTTGTTGTTCTTGAAAATGACCTTGACTTGACAGGTGTTGTATGGACGCCTATCGGAAACGTTATCGGTAAAAACGGCTATATTGAACATTGTTTCAGCGGTAAATTTTACGGAAATGGTCATACTATTTCAAACATTGATTTTACGTCTATTTATGGTAAAGACGTGTTGGTCGGTTTCTTTGGCGATATTGAGGAAGCGGAGGTATCAGGTCTGACTATAGAGGGAAGTATTGATGTGACAAATACTGATAACGACTATACTTTTTATGGCACTATTGCAGGATTTGCAGGTGATTGTACTATTTCTGATTGTGTGTCAAACGTATCGTTCAACAATAACGGCAAATATGTTTATGGCTTAATGGGCATGGTAGGTCAGGCAGACGGCACAACTTTTGAGTATTGTGAGAACACAGCAGACATAACTATCTCAGGCGACAGCGGCAGTCTTTATGTAGGCGGTATAGTTGGATATGCACAGAATGGAACGGAAGTCCGCTATTGTTCAAGCACAGGCGATATGGTATATGCTGCACCAGACGCCGGCGGTATCGTAGGATGTTTGTATGGCGATTCCAAGGTCATAAACAGCTATGTTACAGGAAAACTCACGCCGGTTGGCAACGGAACCACAGATGTAGGCGGTATCGTTGGTTCAGTAGCCGGCGGTTCTGTAAGTGATTGCTATTTTGCAGGAGAAATTGATCTTTCACAGTATTCAGCCAAAAAGCCATATACACGTTTCGGCGGAATAGTGGGAAAAGATTCCTCGTCTACACCTGACTTTAAAAACAACTATTTCACAGAAACAGAAAATGTTGAAGCTTGCGGTTCAAATAAAGAAGCAGGCAAGGCTAAAGCTTATGACTACATGACAACAAAGGAATTTTATGACGAGCTGACAGCCGATGGTGCAAAGTATCAGTATGTTGAGGGAAAAACACCTGTCCTGCCAACTAAGGAATATGCAGTTGATTTTGAAGTAACACCTGCTGACCTGAAAAATGTTGTAATAAAGGTAGACGGAAAAGAGATAACAAGCAATACTGCAATGCTTACAGCAGGCACTTACACTGTAGATGTAACTGCTGACGATTGCGAGCCTCTCAGCAAGGAAATAACTATTTCAGCAGATATCGCAACACATACACAGGCTTTTGAACTTGCATACAAGTCAGCAGACTATACAGAGCTTGACAAGGCAGAGAAAGCCGCAAAGGCTCTCAACAAGGACGATT
>OGYK01000474.1_pt1 | contig 33616 bp, 30 predicted proteins | sample 1576501 | NCBI WGS metagenome assembly OGYK01 (sample SAMEA3541530, study PRJEB24748) | human gut metagenome | biome: human gut; feature: human-associated habitat; material: faeces | place: China | collected 2012
GCAGAGCTGGTGAAATCCAAGTTTATGAAGCTGGACAGCTCTCACATCGAGTTTGCTATGACATAATCGGCAATTATCCAAAACGCCGGGCGCGGAGGTGTCAAAGCCTCTGCGTCCGGCGCTCTTTTTTCTTATGCCTGCCCCATTGGGAAGTTAGGCAGTTCTTCCAACAGTTTCAGAATAAGGTGCTGCTTCATATCTTCGTCAACGGCCAACTCGTCGATCATGGGAGTGTAGTGTTCGATCACTTTTTGTTTAGCCCATAGCTCACCGGCGACGGCGGCCCTGATGGTAGCTGTGTCCAGTAACATTTCCTGTTCGGCCATCGTGTCAACTCCTGTCGTTTTTTGTCTTATTCCAGCATACCACAGAACCGGCGGGAAAACCAGCGCCGGAAAGATTTTTCTACGCATTTCAAAGCCCGTTCCGACGGGTATTTGATAAATCATTCTGCCACCCCATCGACCACCGCCGAAAAGCCTTGATTTCCGTGGGCTTTTTGCCCCCTAAATGCGTAGACAGGAGGGGCTTTTGCTGGCTTTTGGTTTCATATTTCCAGTGTACCCAGCAATAGAAATGTGTTCTTCTAACATCTAATAATTCATATTTTATGCCTTGTATTCTCTCCTGAAAGGAAATATAATTAAATCTATTAGAGATAAAAAGTGTAGTACAATGCTGACATAAGGCAGGTGAACATAGAACAACATGAAAATTTTGATTGTTGAGGATGATTTAGAGATCAGCAAATTGCTGGCTGATTTTTTACAGGGAAATGGATATGAGGTGCTTTGTCAGTATGATGGGCTTCATGTGTTAGACTGCATACAAGAACATCAGATTGATCTTATTCTGCTTGATATAATGCTGCCTTATCGGAGTGGTGATACTATACTTGCGGATATTCGTAAATTCTCAACGGTTCCTGTCATAGTAATTTCAGCAAAGGAAACAACACAGAACAAGATTGATTTGTTGCGGCTTGGTGCGGATGATTACATTACAAAACCTTTCGATATGGAAGAAGTTCTCGCCAGAATTGAAAGCAACTTACGCCGGATTCAATTTCAAAACAGCACGCCGTCATCTTTGAAGTGCAATGATTTGGTTTTAGATTTAGACGGCAACAGAGCTATGCTACAAGGGGCGGAGTTACCTTTAACTGCGAAAGAATTTGCTATACTGGAATTGCTTATGAAATACCCGGACAAGATCTTCTCAAAGGCGAATTTGTTTCAAAGTGTTTGGAATACAGAGTATATCAGCGAGGACAACACCTTGAATGTCCATATTAGCAACTTGCGAAACAAGATGAAAGCCATTTGCCCGGATAAAGAGTTTATAGATACTGTGTGGGGCATTGGATACCGTTTGCATAAAGCCGAGGGGTAAGCTCTTGGCTTTATGCTTTTTTTATGGTTTCCAAATAGAAATTAAGAAATTCTTTATGATTTCCCCTTACACTAAAATGTAAAGGAGGATGACAACATGAGTTCTGTTATTTTGGAAGCACATGACTTAACAAAAGAATACCGGCACACAGTTGCCTTAGATCATATTGATTTGAAAATTGAAAAAGGGAAAATTTATGGCTTCATAGGCCAAAATGGAGCAGGAAAGACCACCTTTTTGAGATTGGTTACAGGATTAGCGTTTCCGACAAGCGGCACCTTATCGTTGTGGGGGAAAACCGTCGAAAAGGAATTGCAGGAACAGAGAAAGCGGATCGGTTGCATGATCGAAACACCTGCGCTTTTTCCGACAATGACCGCTTATCAAAATATGGAGATACAGCGTATCCAACGTGGTATCCCTGACAAAGCAGTTATCCAAAAAACTTTAGACATGGTAGGTCTGAAAGATACCGGGAAAAAAGCTGTCCGTAATTTTTCGCTGGGGATGCGACAGCGATTGGGTATTGCAATCGCACTATTAAATACACCAGAATTTCTTATTTTGGATGAACCGATCAATGGGCTTGATCCTGCTGGAATTGTGGAAATTCGTAATTTGCTAAAGTCCTTGAATAAGGAATACGGAATGACGATATTGGTATCCAGCCATATCTTAGAGGAACTGTATCAGACAGCATCAGAGTTTATTTTAATAGACAAAGGCAAAATTATCGAAGAAATATCAGATCGAGAACTAAATGATCGTTGCAAACGGCATATCGCAATAAAGGCAACTGATCCACAAAAAGCTCTGATCGTTTTGGAAGAAACGCTACACACAGATAGTTTTAAGCTGATGCCAGATGGCATGATTCGCCTATATGATTATCTCGATGATATGGAAAAAGTGGCTGCTGCTTTGTCAGATGCACATATTCTCGTTACAGGTCTTTCTGTGGCCGGTGATACATTAGAAGATTACTTTTTAAGCAAAATAGGAGGGACAGGAAATGTCAAATCTCCTAAAAGCTGAATTTTATAAGCTGTTCCATAGCTGGTATTTTTGGGGGATAGGATTGTTTAATCTCCTTTTAAGTAGTGTGTTGTTACTGGATAGCGTTGGGGAAACATCCAACCTTTTCTTTGCTTCGATATACAATATGCCAATCCTATATTTCCTCACAATCATCTTTTCTGCCCTGTTTGTTGGAAATGATTTTGGCAGAAGAACATTACAATCATATATCAATGCCGGACATCGACGCGGAAAGATACTATTTGCGAAGCTGGTAGTTCATCAAATCGCCTGCATGGTTATCCTGTCTTTTCCACTGTTGTTACATAGCATAATTGGTACGTTTGTCACTAAAGGAGCATTGGCAAGCATCGGCATAGTTGTAATGGTGATTGCTTCGCAATTTGCAATGTGCCTATTACCTTTTTTCTTTGCCTTCATTTTCCGTGATATAGGAAAGAGTATGGCTGTGCCGATGGTACTCTTTTTCTTAATGGTCTTTTTGATGAATGGAGATCAAGCGCAGCTTATCTCACAAATATTGCCTATGGGCCAGCTTCGGCTTATGGCATTGCAACAATCCAACATATCCGGCGGGCAATTCATGTTTTCAGATTTTTTATGGGTACTGGCATTATGCTTAGGTACTTATCTGTGGTTCCGACGCTCGGATTTGAAATAACAAGGAGGTGTGGGAATGAACAACTTACTGAAAATGGAAAAATATCAATTATCACATAATATCTTTTATTGGTGCGGTTTAATAGGGATATTTTTGATTGGTTTTTTTACCGCAGATACTTATGTCCCGGAAGCTATGGGGCCTATGGGTGGGGCTGCTACATCCCTCGCAGATATTTTTAATGGAATGGTTTACGATTCAACCTTTCTCCTGATTATTATATCCAGTATTTTAGCTCTGATTTTAGGACAGGAATTTTCCAGTCGGACGATTGATCTTGAGGTCAATGCAGGACATTCGAGAAAAACCATTTTCTTTGCTAAAGTAATCTCATACTTAATTGCATTTAATATCATGGCTCTTGTTTATCCTGTGGCTGGTTGTATAAGAGAAAGTGTCCGCTTTGGTATTACCGAAGCAGGCAACCTTTGTTATCAGGTCAGTAAGGCGATTTTATATTCTCTGCTTTTGAACAGTGCGACTTTTCTTATTGCAATCTGGATTGTTTTTTGGTTAAGAAGCTCTGCAAGAGCAATAGCTGTTACCGCTTTAGTCACTTTTGTTCTTAGCCTTTATCTTGGGTATGGAATGATGTTTGATCTTCCTGTTGCATTTTTGGCAACCTATCAGATACGGGAAGCGGTTTTTTCTGTGACCTATTTTTTGCCATGGGCCATTTTAGTTGGCGTTGTTTGGATAGTTGCTTTGATAACCTTTTCATGGATTAGCTTTCGCAAATGTGAACTCAAATAACAAGGAGGGAGGTGTCTGGAATAAAGCTGTTGTTAATTTTAGTTATCGCAGTCTTGATAGTAGTGCTTTTCAAATATGTGCAAATCAAAAGACAAATCCGTAACCTATCGAAACAAATGACCGATCTTACAACTGGAAAATCGGAAAAGATGCTGGACATCTCTCTTGTTGATAAAGATATAGAACAACTGGCCGCAGTATTAAACCAGTATAATGAAAAGCAAAGACAGTCCATTGCAAGCACATTACGGCACGAAATGTATTTGAAAGAGTCCATTGCTAATATTTCACATGACTTGCGTACCCCTCTGACGGTAATACTTGGCCATTTACAATTATTAAAAAAGGAGAATTTATCAGCAGGTCAAACACAGCGTATAGAAACCATTTATAATAAAGCAGAAAGAATGAAAGCGCTGATACAAACCTTTTACGATGTTTCTGTAATAGACGCAAAAGAAGTAACTCCTGTGCGTGAAGATTTCAACTTAACAAATTTGCTGATAAATCTTATCACAGAGAACGCCCCAGCATTGGAAGCAAAAGGCATATCTCCTGTAATTGATCTGCCAGATCATTCCGTTTATCTCCATTCGGACTATGGTATGGTAGAACGTATTTTTCAAAATCTTATTATAAATGCTATTCGATATTCCTCTGGCTCGATTAAAATTGACTTGAAGCAAGGCAAAGAAAAGAGTGCTATTTTTATCATTGAAAATCCCATTGATAGTAAGGTGGAAATAGACCCAAACCGACTATTTGAAAGATTTTATACCGGGGACAAATCAAGGCATAATAGCGGTACAGGAGTGGGGCTTGCTGTGGTAAAACTATTAACTGACAAGCTCGGCGGCAATGTGTTCGCTAAAATTGAAAATGATACACTAACCATTTCATTGGAAATCAAATAAACAGTATTGTTTCAACTGCCGGGCGACGGCAAAGAAAAAAAGCCGTCGTACAGCAGCCCTTTTGACACGCCCATAAAACCAGCGGCGGCTTTGAGAAATCAAGGCCGCCGCTTCTCTTTGCCCGGCACAGGATCGGCGGCCCACGGAGGGAGCCGCCATGCTGATATGTCCTGTTTTTCAAAGGCATAGCTTGTTAAAAAAAGCCTATACCCAACAGGGGGCAGCTCCGGCCAACAGTATGAACTATACAATGTAAATAAACTTCATATTGCTTTCATTTTCGCTCGGTGGGTCTACGACCTGTCGGGCGAATTTTGTCATTTCTGCGGTTTCAAATTTGCTCTGGAAGTTTTTCAAAAAAAAGTCCAAAAAGGAGGCGTGCAGCGGGCAGCAAAGGGTATCGCAGGATTAGTAGTAGCGGAAAGGGAGAGAACCACCCAATCCCCCAACAGAAAGGGGGTGAAAATGATGGAAGCTATCCCCCGCGACTATGGACAAGGCCAGTTCGATGCCTTTTGCAAAAAAGTGTTGAAGAATGAGGCACGGGCTTATCTGCGGAATATGAAGCGTCAAAGAGATCGTGAAACGATGTTCAGCGACCTGCCGCAGCATGAGTTGGACAAGCTCTGCACCGTAGACCGCTACCCCAGCGACAGCTTTGTATTTAGCTCTCATGGGTACGATTTACATATCGACAACGAGCTTGTGGCCGACGCTTTTGCCAACCTGCCGCAACAGGAACAAAGCATTTTGATCCTGTACTGCGTACTGGATATGGCAGACGGCGAGATCGCCAGCCTCACAGGGATGTCCCGCAGCGCCGTCCAGCGCCACAGGACAAAGACACTGAAAGAGTTGCGTGTAAAATTGATGGCGCTCATGCCGGAAGGAGGTTGACGCGGATGAAAGAACCTGCCTACAAAGGCAAAGAGCCTTTGCCCCTTTCAGTGTATGTGTCCGCCCGTGCAGGCGATCCCCAAGCCGTAGAACGGTTGCTTCGGTACTATGACAATTACATGAATTGTCTGTGTACCCGGACGCTCTATGACGAGGACGGCTATCCTCGTTTGTGTGTGGACGAGTACATGAAACGGTGCTTAGAAATCAGGTTGATCCAAGCTATCGTTAAAGTTTAACGATAACCGCCCGGCTGGATGCAGCGGCTTACCCTTTCCCCGCCAGCAAAAGGTCTGTGGCGTCACAGTTCCTTGACAAAAATGCCCGCAAGATAACGGCGGCGCATCATAGGGCAGCGGACACATTCTGCAACTTCCGCATCGGCGTGGTGCGCCATGACCTCATATCTTATGAGAGAGCGAGAACCACCGGGCCTCGGGCAAGACGGGAGAGGGCGTCGATGACATCCTCCGCGCCGTCGTGGACCGCATCCCCGCGCCGACGGGCGACAAGGAAGCGCCGCTGCAGGCCCTCATCTTCGACTCGGTCTTCAACTCCTTTCGCGGCATCATCACGCTGGTGAAGATCGATAACGGCGTGGTGCGCAAGGGCGACAAGGTGAAGTTTTTCAACACCGGCCAGGAGTATGACGCCGACGAGGTGGGCGTGCTGAAGATGGACATGGTGCCCAAGGCACAGCTCTCCGCTGGCGAGGTGGGCTATATCATCAGCGGCATCAAGGACGCCAAGGAGGTGAAGGTGGGCGACACCGTCACCCACGTCGAACGGCCCTGCGCCAAGGCCATCGAGGGATTCCAGGAGGTGAAGCCGATGGTCTTTGCCGGCGTATATCCCATCGACCCCAACGACTACGAGAACCTCCGCGCCTCGCTGGAGAAGCTCCAGCTCAACGACGCCTCGCTGACCTTCCTGCCGGAGAGCTCCCAGGCCCTCGGCTTCGGATTCCGCTGCGGATTCCTCGGACTGCTCCACATGGAGATCATCCAGGAGCGACTGGACCGCGAGTTCAACATGGACGTGATCACGACCGTCCCCAACGTCAGCTACATGGTCTATGACAAGCAGGGAGAGGTGAAGGAGGTGCACAATCCCTCGGGACTGCCCGACGCGACGATGATAGACCATATCGAGGAACCGTTTATCAAGGCCAGCATCATCACCTCCAGCCAGTTTATCGGACCGATCATGAAGCTCTGCCTCGACAAGCGCGGCGAGCTCGTGAGCCAAAACTACGTCAGCGGCAACCGACTGGAGCTCGTCTTCATGATCCCGCTGGGCGAGATCGTCATCGACTTCTACGACAAGCTCAAGAGCATCTCCAAGGGCTACGCCTCGTTCGACTACCACATCGACTCGTTCCGCCCCTCGAAGCTGGTCAAGCTCGACATCCTGCTCAACGGCGAGCCCGTCGATGCCCTCTCCACGCTGACCCACGAGAGCAACGCCGTGGCCTTTGGACGCAGAATGTGTGAGAAACTCAAGGAACTGATACCGCGCCAGCAGTTTGACATTGCCATCCAGGCGGCCATCGGAGCGAAGATCATCGCACGCGAGACCGTGAAGCAGGTGCGCAAGGACGTGACGGCGAAGTGTTATGGCGGAGATATCAGCCGCAAGCGCAAGCTCCTCGAAAAGCAGAAGAAGGGCAAGAAGCGCATGAAGCAGGTCGGCAACGTGCAGGTGCCTCAGAAGGCGTTCCTGGCCGTGCTGAAATTGGACTAACCGCCGGAGGAACATCCTTCGGCCAACAAGATATATAAAAGGAGAAAAGAGGAGACACGATGAGAGAACCGATAGCAACCCCCAGGGAGGTGGCCCGCGAGTTGGCCCGCAAGTACAGTACGATGACCCACGAGGAACTCGACGTGCTGGAGAGCGTGCTGGTGCCCATGAAGTTCAGCAAGGGCGAGATAATCCTAAGGGAGGGCGAGGTCTGCCGCAACATCTACTATGTGGAGCGCGGACTGATCCGCCAGTTCTACTTCAAGAACGGCAAGCAGATCACGGAGCACCTGGGGGTGGACCACACCATCTTCATGTGCATCGAGAGCCTGTTTCACGAAGAGCCCACCCATCTGCAGGTAGAGGCCCTGGAGGCCTCCTATATCTATGCGCTCCCCAAGCATCGCCTGGAGCAGGTGGCCCTCCACAACGTGAACATACAGATCCTCTTTCGCAAGATATTGGAGGAGAGCCTCGTGATCTCGCAGGTCATGGCCGACCTCGTGCGCTTCGAGACGGCACAGGAGCGCTACCGCAAGTTTTGCAAACTGGCGCCACAGATCGTCCTCCGCGCACCCCTGGTCTATGTGGCCAGTTTTCTCCAGATGACGCCGGAGACGCTGAGCCGCGTACGCAGCAGCACCCTGCTCGATTAGCCCTGAGTGGGGGAGGGCGAGCGCCTGGGCGGGCCCCGGAGAGATGGGGCGCCGCGCGTGCGCTATATAAATGAGGTAGAGAGAACAAAGTATAATCATGACAAAATCATAAAAAGACATGAAACCGACATTACTTCTTTTGGCTGCCGGAATGGGTAGCCGCTATGGCGGGCTGAAGCAGCTCGACGGACTTGGACCCAATGGTGAAACCATCATGGACTACTCCATATACGACGCCATCCAGGCGGGATTTGGCAAGATCGTCTTCGTCATCAGAAAGGACTTCGAGGAGCAGTTTCGCAAGCAGGTCCTCGCCAAGTATGAGGGCCACATCCCCGCAGAGCTCGTCTTCCAGAGCCTCGACGCCCTCCCCGAGGGCTTCACCACGCCCGAGGGCCGTGTGAAGCCGTGGGGTACGAACCACGCCGTACTGATGGCCAAGGACGTCATCAAGGAGCCGTTCTGCGTCATCAACTGCGACGACTTCTACAATCGCGACACCTTCATGGTCATCGGCAAGTATCTCTCCGAGCTCCCCGAGGGCAGCAAGAACCGCTATGCGATGGTGGGTTTCCGCGTGGGCAATACGCTCAGCGAGAACGGAACGGTATCGCGTGGCATCTGCACGACCGACGCCGAGGGCAACCTGGCCACCGTCGTGGAGCGCACGAAGATAGAGCGCAGGGACGGCGCCGTGCAGTATAAGGACGACGACGACCAGTGGGTGACGACGCCCGACAACACGCCGGTCTCGATGAACGTATGGGGATTCACGCCCGACTATTTCGACTATAGCGAGGACTACTTCAAGACGTTCCTCTCCGATCCGGAGAACATGGCCAACCTGAAGGCCGAGTTCTTCATCCCGCTGATGGTCAACAAGCTCATCAACGACGGTACGGCGGCTGTCAAGGTCCTCGATACCACCAGCCATTGGTTTGGCGTCACCTATCCTGCCGATCGTCAGGGCGTCGTGGATCGCATCCAGCGCCTCGTCGATGAGGGCGTCTATCCCGCCAAACTGTTCTAATCGTATCACCAACCATTTCTACATGGAAATCAACCTTCTGGACGACAGTCAGCTTGCTCTGTTGCAGCAGCTGACTGCCGATGCCAGCTTTGTGGTAGTCACAGTCCATAAGTCGCCCGACGGAGATGCCGTCGGGTCGATGTTGGCCTGGGCGCAGTATCTCCAGGCCCTGGGCAAGGAGGTCACCTGCGTGATCCCCGATGCCGCTCCCGACTTCCTGATGTGGCTCCCAGGATCGCAGACGCTGCTCCGCTACGACAAGCATCCCGACCGCGCGAAGGAGGCCTTCGACAAGGCCGACCTCGTCTGCTGTCTCGACTACAACGACCTCTCGCGCACGGGGGACATGGCGGACGTCATTGCCCAGTCGAAGGCGCCCCGACTGCTCATCGACCACCATGTGGGCCCGACCGTCGAGGCGGCGCTCTCCGTCTCCCATCCCGCGATGTCGAGCACGTCGGAACTCGTCTTCCGCCTGCTGTGGCAGTTGGGCGCCTACGACGAGATGACGCTGCAGATGGCGCAATGTATCTACTGCGGCATGATGACGGACACGGGGGCCTTCACCTACAACTCCAATGCGCCAGCCGTCTATCTCATCATCAGCCACCTGCTGGAGAAGGGCGTGGACAAAGACCGCGTCTATAACCGCGTCTATCACAACTATTCGCCACAGGCCATCAAGTTCAGGTCCTATGTGATCTTCAAGAAACTGCGCGTCCTGCCGGCCTCCCATGCGGCCTACTACACCGTCACGCGCGACGAAATGCGCCGATTCCAGTTTGTCAGGGGCGACCTGGAGGGCGTGGTCAACATCCCGCAGAAGATCAAAAAACTCAAACTCTCCATCTCGCTGCGCGAGGATACCGAGAAGGACCAGGTCATACGCGTCAGCCTCCGTTCGGGCAATGGGTTCCACTGCCGCAAGATGGCTGAGGAGTTCTTCAACGGCGGAGGACACGAAGACGCGGCAGGCGGACGCCTGGAGTGCTCCATCGAGGAAGCCGAGCAGGTGGTCCTCCGAGCCATCATGGCCTACAAGGAGCAGCTGCGATGACCCCTCGCGGGCCAGGATCATGGTCTGTAGGGCAGTCTTTAATGTCAAAAGTAGCTAAAAAAGAGCGTCGTCTTATGGTGGAACAGACGATTTGCTATAACTTTGCAGTAAGATATTATTGAACGTAAAAGATTCCGATGAAGAAAACGCTTTTTCTCCTCCTCCCGCTCGCAGCTCTGCTCTGGTCGGCATGCAGCAATGACGAGACCTATGCTGACCAGCGCAAGCGAGAGAACGGAGCCATCCGCCAGTATCTCAACGACAGCAGCGTGACGGTCATCTCCGAACGCCAGTTTTTCGATCAAGACACGATGACCGACGTGAGCAAGAACGAGTTTGTGCTGCTCGAGTCTTCGGGCATCTATCTCCAAATCGTAGAGAAGGGTTGCGGAGAGAAAATCAAGGATGGCGAGACGGCCACCGTGCTCTGCCGATTCACCGAGCGCAACCTCCTCACCGATAGCATCATCGCCACCAACAACATCCTCTATTTCAGCGCGCTGGTCGACAAGATGTCGGTCACGAACACCTCCGGCACCTTCACTGCCTCCTTCGACCCCACGTCGAGTGTGATGTATCAAGTCTATGGAAGAAGTTCCGGCAGCACACAGGTGCCCAACGGATGGCTTTCCCCGCTGCCTTACATCAAGGTGGGTAGGCCGCTCTCGGCCGACGACCGCATCGCTCGCGTGCGCATCATCGTACCCTCCACCGAGGGCACCTATGCGGCCACGATGTCGGTCTATCCGTGTCTCTACGATATCACCTACGAGCGCGGAAGATAACATGCAATTACAAAACTAAAGAGAAAATATGACACTGATCAAATCCATTTCCGGCATCCGTGGAACCATCGGAGGCCCTACCGGCGATACGCTCAACCCGTTGGACATCGTCAAGTTTACCACGGCGTATGCCAAGTTTATCCGTCAGAGCGACCCGACGGGCAGCAACTGTATCGTGGTAGGCCGCGACGCGCGCATCTCGGGCGACATGGTCCGACTGGTGGTCTGCGGCACACTGATAGGAATGGGCTATGACGTGCTCGATATCGGGCTTGCCACGACCCCGACCACCGAACTGGCCGTCCGCATGAGCCATGCGGCAGGTGGCATCATCGTCACCGCCAGCCACAACCCGCGCCAGTGGAACGCGCTCAAGTTGCTCAACCACGAGGGCGAGTTCCTGACCAAGGACGATGGCAACGCCGTGCTCGCCATGGCGGAGAAGGAGGACTTCGACTATGCTGATGTCGATCATATAGGCACTTACCGCAAGGACGACAGTTTCGACGACCGCCACATTGAGGCCGTCCTTGCGCTCGACCTGGTCGATACGGAGGCCATCCGCAAGCGTGGATTCCGCGTCGTCGTCGATACGATCAACTCCGTCGGCGGCGTCATCCTGCCGAAGCTCCTCGACCGACTGGGCGTCGGCTACACCATCCTCAATGGCGAGGCCAATGGCGACTTCGCCCACAATCCGGAGCCGCTGGAGAAGAATCTCGGAGGCATCATGGGCGAGGTGGCAGCAGGAGGCTATGACCTCGGCATCGTCGTCGATCCCGACGTCGATCGTCTCGCCTTCATCCAGGAGGACGGCAAGATGTATGGCGAGGAATATACGCTCGTCAGCGTGGCCGACTACATCCTCGACCACGTCAAGGGAGCCACCGTCTCCAACCTCAGTTCTACGCGCGCCCTGCGCGACGTCACCGAGCGCCATGGCTGCCAGTATTTTGCCTCTGCCGTCGGCGAGGTCAATGTCACCACCAAGATGAAGGAGGTGGGTGCAGTCATCGGTGGCGAGGGCAATGGCGGAGTCATCTATCCCGAGAGCCACTACGGTCGCGATGCCCTGGTCGGCATCGCCCTCTTCCTCAGTTCGCTGGCACAGAAGGGACTGACGTGCAGTGAGCTCCGCAAGACGTTCCCGACCTATTATATTGCCAAGAACCGCATCGACCTCACGCCCGACACCGATATGGATGCCATCCTGGGCAAGGTCAAGGAGCGCTTCGGATCGATGGACGACGTGCGGGTAACGGATATTGATGGTGTGAAACTCGACTTCCCGACGAAGTGGGTCCACCTCCGCAAGAGCAATACTGAGCCCATCATGCGCGTCTATAGCGAGGCGGCCACGATGGAGGAGGCCGACGCCCTGGGCAAGGAGCTCATGGACGTGGTCTATGAAATGACGAAGTAGGAGAGGGTACTACTCCCTACAGCCTGTAATCATCATGAGGCATCTGTCTGGCGTCAAGCGCCGGGCAGGTGCCTTGTCCATAAACCTATTTTCCTATTCCAACGAGTTCTTTTGTCCTATGGATCATTTGTTTCTGCTGCAGTTCGCATGCTTCCTGTTCATGCTGTTCAATGCCTTCACCCTCGCTGTCACCCGTCTCCAGGCGCGATGGCTCAATCCGCGCTATGAGCGCGCACGATGGTTGATCTTTGTCGGCATCATGGGCTTGGCGGCGCACTATCTGATGCAGATGCGCTATGGTTTCAGGGCCGTTGACGACGCGGTGGGTGCCACGGTCAATGCCCTCGTCTATGCACCCTGTTTCTCGCTCATCTCGATGGGCATCTTCCATATCGAGGCCACACATGTCCGGCGGAGGAGGGTCTATGCGGTCTGCGCAGCGATCAACCTGGCGATCTTCGCCTGTTTCTTCATCGGCTTCCTCCAGCATGGCGAAATGCGCATCGGGGCCTGGCTCTATGCTATGCTGGCCCTCTTTGCCGCCAATGTGGTCTATTGCATCGTCGTCATCGTCCGCGAGATCATCAAGCGCCGCCGTCTGCTGGAGACGATGGCGGGCGGCGACATCATGCCCTATGTACGCTACTCCCGCGCCAGCCTCCTCATCCTCTTCTTCCCCGCCGTGGTATCGCCCTTTGCCATCATCTCCACCAAGTTGCTTTACTTTTTTGCGCCTCTGGGGCTCATGGCTTTCCTCTTCTTCGTCCTGAGTTTCGTGGCCCTGGGCTACAGCTATCAGCCGAAGGAGTCGCTGCTCGACGAAGAGGCGGAGGAAAAGGTCGGCCCTGCTGCCGTAGTCGCTCAGCAGGAGGAGACGGTAGCACAACAGGCCGTCGCGGCTCATGGTGTCGCTTCTCCTGATGTCGCTTCTCCTGGCGAGGCGGCTCCATGCGATGGGGCTCATGCTGGCACAACTCCTGCCAATGGGGCTCCTACCAACGCGTCTCCTACCCATGCGTCTCATGCTGGCACAACCCTTGATAACGCAACGCCTGATAACGCATTTCATGCCGACGCGGCCCATGCAGCCGACCAAGCGGAGGAGACGCAAACTGCCTCGCTGATGCCTGAGGATCGAAGAAAGCAGATCCAGCAGCGGCTGGACGAATGGTGCGCGGCGATGGGCTATAAGGATGGGGGGGGGTGAACCTCCTCTCCCTCTCCCATGCGATCCATGTCTCGAAAGACGAACTCACGATATACTTCGACCAGTCTCTGAAGACTACGTTCCGGATATGGCTGAGCGACATCCGCTTTGCGGCAGCCAAGAAGATGATGATCGAAAACCCTGAATATAGTAATGACATCATCTCCTCCGAATGTGGATTCTCTTCCCGCACCCACCTCTACCGCATCTTCAAGGCGCGGGAGGCGTGTACGCCGACCGTTTGGCGGGAGCGCTATTTGGCCAAAGCCCACGATTCGGACGCGTCTCTTTCGTAGCAGGGAGACGAGCCCTTTTCTCCGTATCAGAAGATTCCCTTTTCTCCGTATCAGAAGATCCCTTTTCTGATATTTGACGGCTCTTTCCTTGGTTTCTTAAAATATGTAAACGCAACCGCTCCTGGCTATGAACCATTGTCTCTTTGGTAGGAAGGAGACAACTATTTACCACCAAAGAGACACCTGAACAGGACAATGCGACACCCTGTCTCACTACTTTTCCCTACTTTTGTACTAATTTTGAAGGTCGGAATGACCCGCACGTTGTGGAGGCTTAGTCCTCGTCGTGTGCGCCCGACGGACTAATCGTGAAGACAATAATCAAAAACAAGAAATAAAAGTATGAAGAAAAAAAAGTATCTCAAGCCCCAGGTTGACGTCGCGCAGACTGGGCCGTGCATGATGATCAACCCCTCGCAGGTAAAAATTTATAAAGGGCGCTTTCAGACTCGACAGGAACTGGTGGACGCCGAATTTACCTTAGACGAGGACGGTTTCCTCTGGGGGGAATAGACAGCCTATTGCCCCTTCTTTCTATCACAACCAACGAATGGTGCCTTGGCGCACCTAAACTAAAATAAAAATGACTATCAACATGATCAAGAAAATGACCCAATATCTATTGCAGCGCCGATGCACGCTCTCGCTCTTGCTGATGCTTATGCTCCTGCAGCCCGCGATGGCGCAGGCACAAACGCGAATAATGTATGCGAGATTGGACCGAGAGACTCAGACCCTCACGCTCTATTATGACACGAATTTCGTTGAAGGGAACGATCAAGGTATTTCCCATAGTCCCTTGTGGCAGCAATTAGATGAAAGAAAAAAAATAAAAAGCGTGGTCTTTGACGAGAGTTTCAAGGATGCACGGCCCAAAGATTGTGGAGCCTGGTTTTGGTTGTTCGAAGCTTTGACAACGATTGAGCACTTGGACTATTTGAACACGTCAGAGGTCGATGATATGCGATTAATGTTCTCCTCCTGTGCCAGCTTGGAAACACTTGATTTGTCTTCCTTTAATACGGAAAAGGTCAAATACATGTATGCTATGTTTGATGGCGCTAAGAATCTACGCTCAATCAAGTTGCCCAAAGGCTTCATAGGCAGCAGCGTGACTGATCTCAATGCAACGTTCAAAGGTTGCGAAAGTCTTACCGAACTCGATCTATCCGGTTCTAATTCTGAAAACGTGAAAGAGATGAATGAGATGTTCTATGGCTGTAGGGCGCTTTCCAAGCTCGATCTTACTGATTTTAAAACTGGACAAGTAACCACTATGGAGAATATGTTCTGCATTTGTAGCACGCTTGAAACCCTCGATGTCTCCAGTTTTAATACCGAAAACGTGACCAATATGCTAGGAATGTTCAATAATTGCTCGTCACTTCGGAGTCTCGATCTCCCTGGCTTTAATACTGCAAATGTGACGCAAATGTCATCAATGTTCAATAAATGCTCGTCACTTCGGAGTCTCGATCTCAGCAGTTTCAATACCAGAAAGGTGACTTACATGCAAAACATGTTTGAAGGATGTACTAACCTTGAAAGTATTGATTTAAGCAGTTTTGATACGGAGAACATGAAATCTATGACTGGGATGTTCTTCTCATGTACGAAGCTTGACACGCTTGATCTCTCCTCGTTTGCAACGCCCAAAATGGTTTCCATGGTTGATGCGTTTAGTAATTGCAAAAACCTCAAGAAGATCTATGTCACTTCTGCATTTACTACAGATAAAGTAACCCTAGATTTTTCGATTTTTGCCGGATGTGTTAATCTGCCCAACTATAACCCTGATAAGACGGGTGTGGAAATGGCTCACACGGGAGCGGGAGGTTATCTCACGGCTGCTACTGCCAGTTGGGTGCGATGGGATGCGCCAACCGGCACGCTCTCCTTCCATCGCGGCGCCACGAAGCCTGCGGGCGACAACATCCTTGATTTGGGCTATGGAAATAATCCGAATTGGGACACCCATGCTGCAGAAATTCAGAAGGTTGTCTTCAAAGCTGGTTTCCGGGATGAAACCCACACGACGTGCTCCAATTGGTTTAATGGTTGTACGAATCTTACCAGCATAGAGGGTATCGAAAACCTCAACACGTCCAACGTCAAGAATATGTCAGGGATGTTTGCCCTGTGTTCGAACCTCGAAACGCTCGACCTTTCCCATTTCAACACAGAGAAAGTAACAACAATGGCCCAGATGTTCTATGGGTGCACAAAGCTCCATGATCTCAACATTTCAAGTTTTAATACGGAGAATGTGACATCCATGAACCAAATGTTTGGTGGCTGTTCAAGTTTGGATTCGCTTGACTTGTCCCATTTCAATGCGAAGGGAGTGTTTTATCACGGCTTATACGCTATGTTCTCTGGTTGCAGTTCTCTTAAGTTTCTCGACGTGTCCAACTTCCCGGCTGATAAGCCCAGAATGCAGCTGGATGCTATGTTCAAGGGATGCAGTAGCCTTCAAATGCTTGATCTTTCCAGTTTCAACACCGGTATGGCAAATTCTGCTACCGATATGTTTGACGGATGCTCCGCGCTTAAAACTATCTATGTCAGCGATCATTTCGAAATCCCATATGGTGTCAAAAGTTCAAATATGTTCCGCGACTGCCATTTACTGAAAGGCGCTATCTCCTTCGAACCTACAAAGAAAGATGAAACTTACGCCAACTTCAAGTCGGGCTATCTTACCAAGAAGGTTGGCACGAATGGCAATGAGATCATTGGAGCCACAGGCAACCCACTCACCATCGACGCGCTGCCTTTGGATGACAGCAAGGCATACACGCTCTACGAAGACTGCGACGTGAACGCCGCTACCTACAAGCGCGAGGTAAAGTCTGAATGGGCAACGCTCTGTCTGCCCTATACCATCCAGCCTAGTTCAGAGGACAACACCTGCTACTTCTATACCCTGAAGTCGGTAGGAACGGAGAGTGTGGAGCTCGTGCGCGTGGAGGAAGGCGTGATAGAGGCAGGCCAGCCTGTCGTCGTTCGCAAGAAGAACGCTGATCAGACCAACTTCCGCGTCGTGAGTGGTACGGCTACTCCCGATGAGAAGGCGAAGGCCGTGAAAAAACCCACGAATAGGGAGACGGGCCATCGACTGATGGGTACGTTTGCCCCCATCGTACTCGCCGACGATTGCTATTTCATCGCCAAAGACCTGTTCCGCCTGGTCAGCAACTACAAGCCTGCTGCCACCGGCGTGAAGATAGCTGCTTACCGCGCCTATATCCAGCCCGATGCTACGCAGAAGGGTGGATCCGCCCAGCTCACCATCGGCGTGGATGAGGGCACCAGTCAGGTAGATGCCGCTACCCTCGTCGATCTGCTCAACGACACCGAGGCGGAATACTACGACGTGCAGGGCCGCCGCATCCCACAGTTGCAGCGAGGCATCAACATCGTCAAGGTTGGCTCCAAGGTCATGAAGGTCTTCTGCCCCCGATAACTTCCCGTAGCGACTCGCCTTTGCGCTTCGCCTCCCGCGTGTCGCTTCCCGTTTCGCTTTCGCGCTTCGCTTCCCGCGTGTCGCCCCCAACCACGCATAAGTAAGCCGCCCGAACCAGTCAAAAGCTGATTCGGGCGGCATCTTTTTTTATGCAGTCTTGTTCAGGAGGGAGCGTCCTGAGGCGGCTACTTCTGCAGCATTCTTCGCACGCTGCCGTCGGAGAATTTCACGATGACGAGGCCGCGGGTTTGGGCGTTGGCCCTCCTGCCGTCGATGGTATAGCGTCCCGTCTCATGGGCCGTCACGGTGGCTTTCGGTCTTGCCACGTCCGATGCTACTGCCACAACCTGGTAGGCCGAACGGTCCGAACGGATGAAGTCGCCGGCAGTCGTAGCACGCAGGGCCGTGACGCCGAAGGCGTAGGCGTGGTGGTCGGCTGGTGTGGCAAGGTCCTCGACGCGGTATTGCGTCGCACCTTGGTCGATGGCGTCGGAAGAGGCTATGTGCTCGAAGACGCGGTCGCCTGCTTTCAGATCCTGGCTGATCTCGATGTCGTCGATGATGAACGGGTAATGGCGGGCCGTGGTGAAGACCACGATGTCGTCCAACTGGCCTCCCGTCACGTCGGTCTCGAACACGCGCCACTCGTCGGGACTGAGCTCACACTCCACGCCCTGTCCGCTCTTGCGGCTATAGACCTGCAGCACGTCGTCTTTCAGCATCGAGCGCGCCGTCACCTTGACGTGGTAGAGGCCGTGGTTGTTGGAGAGCGTCAGTTCGGGCGTGAGCAGTTCGCCACTGATATTATACTCCGTCAGACCCGTTCCCACGAAGCAGCCGTCGGCGTATCCTCCCCACAGACACTGCCACCCATCCCGGTACACCATGTCCATGCCCAGTTTTTTGTAACTGGAGTTTTGAAACGCAAAGGGCCGCTCGATTCCTACGCCCGTGTTGGCGATTTTCGAGAAGTCCTCGGCCAGCACGATGTAGCTACTGGCATCGGCGGGAGCGGTATAGACATCATAGTGGGACACCTCGTAGGCCGTGGCCTTTGCCACGGGTCGCCAATGGGCCGTGAAACCGTTGACTGTGACCTCCGTGGCAGCCTCCACGACGGGAGCGGGCAGTCCGTTGGCCTGTCGTGCTGTCGATGGGGCAGAGACCGCGTCGTCGCTGCACGCCTTCACGCTGTAGGCGTAGTCCGTCGTCTCGTTGAGACCCGTCACGGTGTAGTGGGTGTCCTCCACTCGCAGGTCGCGGATGTCATACACCGTGGTGGAAGACCGCCGTGTGGACCATGCGAAGTCGGTCAGTCCGAAGGCGCAGTCGTCGGGCAGTCCTGACAAGCGGAAGCGCACGCTCTGACACTTATACTTGTCCTTCTCCATAAACCGGCTCCAGTCGATGTCATGGATCAGTTGGTTGCCATACTCCGAAGCATCGACCTGGATGGTGGTGAAGTCGGACCAGCTCGCGCCGTTCCACAGTTCGACATGGATCTCCGTGCCCCAGAGGTCTTCGGGATTCTTCGGCAATTTACACTCGATGATCGAGAACGTCAGCGAGGTGATCCTGCCTCCGTCGTCGGGCATCGTGACCACATCGCCATTGCGCAGCATCAAGGCCGAAGCCACGCCGCCCTCGCTGTTCTGATAGACCGTCGGGGCTGCTCCCGTCGCCGACTTGTAGGTCCATCCCTCGGGCAACTGGCCCGACGATAGCGAGGCAAAGTTCTCGGTGTAGGCATGGTCCTCCGTCACTGGTGTCGCCTCGTTGTGGAAGAGGGAGAACAGGTAGTGGGTGGCACCCTTCACTGCCGACCAATGGGCCGTGAAGCCGTCGGGGGTGTAGTCGGTGGCCTTGTAGGTCGTCGGGGCGCTCAGCGTCGTGGACCTTTCGACTGATACATCGTCGATGACTACCTGGTCGTTGGTGTAGAAGGCGACGAACATACGGTCGCTCCCCGCATAGGACGTGTTGTTGAACTCGTAGGTGAACTCCCGCCATTCCCCCTTCGTCGTGACGAAATTCTCGTAGTAGTTCGTCTGGTTGTATTGGTTGGCGGCATCCTCCCACAGGCCGATGTTCAGGCGTGCGTAGTCCTGCTTGTTGCCCGGCAGGGTCTTGGCGCGCACCTTCACGACATAGGCGCCGTCATAGTGGCCCACCACCGTGTTGAGTTGGGCTCCGTAGGCGTCGGGGTTGATCAGCGCACAGGTCCCGTTGGCCTGGTGTACGCCGTAGCCCGTCCATCCCGGCTGGTGGAAATAGCGCGACGGGATCGTTCCGTCCGTACTGTTGATAGCGGTCGATGGAGCCTCCTCGCTGCCTGCTGTAAACAGGCTGAAGTCCTCAGCGATCGACTGGTCCGCCTGTCCCCATGCCGCGATGGGGGCGCAGGTAGCCAGCATGACCGTGGCGACGAAGCCCGGGAGTGATTCTTTGATTCTACACCTCATAAGCATTGATCGGTTTTGTTTGTGTTGTGCTTGTTCTTCTGAAAAGTAAAACGAGGGTGCGTCAAAAACGACCGTTTTGACACACCCTCTCTCATTATGGTAATGGCGGCTCGTCTCGCAGACAAGCGCACCATTTTTTAGTCTTCGTCCTTCTGCTCAGCCTCATGCTCGGCGATGAGCTTCTGCTGGATGTCGTTGGGCACCAGCTCGTAGCTTGCAAACTTCGTCGAGAAGCTGGCGCGTCCGCCCGTGAGGGAGCTGAGCGCGATGCTGTAGTTGGAGAGCTCCTTCAAAGGAATCTTCGCCTGCAACTTCTGGTAGCCAGCCTCGCTGTCCATGCCCATGATCATGGCGCGGCGGCCCTGCAGGTCGCTCATCACGTCGCCCATGTAGTCGGCCGGCACATAGACCTCCAGGTCGTAGATCGGCTCCAGAATCTTCGGACCAGCCTGCTTGAAGGCGTCGGAGAAGGCGTGGCGCGCAGCGAGCATGAAGGAGAGCTCGTTGCTATCCACCGGGTGCATTTTGCCATCATAGACGATCACGCGCACGTCGCGGGCGTAGCTACCCGTCAGCGGACCGTGCTCCATGCAGTCCATGATACCCTTGAGGATGGCGGGCATGAAGCGTGCGTCGATGGCACCACCGACCACGGAGTTGATGAAGACGAGCTTGCCGCCCCACTCCAGGTCCACTTCTTCGCGGCCCTTGATGTTCATCTTGAACTCCTGGCCGTTGATGTTGAACGTCGTCGGATCGGGCATGCCTTCGGCGTATGGCTCCACAATCAGGTGGACCTCGCCAAACTGTCCGGCACCACCCGACTGCTTCTTGTGGCGATAGTCGGCGCGAGAGAGTTTCGTGATGGTCTCACGATACGGGATGCGCGGCTCCTCAAACTTCACGGCGAGTTTCTCGTTGTTCTCCATACGCCATTTCAGCGTGCGCAGGTGGAACTCTCCCTGTCCGTGAACGATCGTCTGGCCCAGTTCCTTGCTCTGCTCCACCACCCATGTCGGGTCTTCCTGGCGCATCTTGAGCAGGGCTGCCATCATCTTCTCCGTATCGCTCTCGTTGACGGCCTTGATGGCGCGTGAATACTTGGAGTTGGGATATTTGATGAAGTCGAAACGCTCCTCCGTACCCTTGCCGTTGAGCGTGTTGCCCGTCTTGACATCCTTCAGTTTCACGGTGCAGCCCAGGTCGCCCGCGTTGAGCTGATCCACGGGGATGCGGTTGGCACCCGCGCAGGCGAAGATCTGTCCGATGCGCTCCTTGCTGCCACGGTCGGCGTTGGTCAGGTCATCGCCTGACTTGATCGATCCGCTCATCACCTTGAAGTAGCTCACCTCGCCGATATGCGGCTCCATACCCGTCTTGAAGAAGTAGATACTCTCCGGACCGTTGGAGTCGGGTGTCACCTCCTCACCACGCGTGTTGTGGACCTTCGGCATCTCGCTGACGAAGGGCACGACATTGCCCAGGAACTCCATCAGGCGCTGCACACCCATGTCCTTGTGGGCATCGACGCAGAACACCGGGAAGATGTTGCGCATCACCAGGCCCTTGCGGATACCCTCGCGCATCTCGTCCTCCGTGAGCGTCTCCTCCTCGAAGAACTTCTCCATCAGTGCCTCATCGTTCTCGGCGGCAGCCTCCACGAGCGCCTTGTGGAGCTCCATGGCTTTCTCCATCTCCTCGGCGGGAATCTCTTCGCGCTTCGGTGCGCCACCGTCCGGACCCCATGAGAGTTTCTTCATGATGAGCACGTCGATAATCTCGTGGAAGTCGGGACCCGTCTGGACGGGATATTGGATCTGCACGCACTTCGGACCATAGATGTCCTTCATGCTTTGGATGAGTTGATCGAAGTCGCATTTGTCGCTGTCAAGCTGGTTGACGAGGAAGATGACCGGCTTGTGCAGCTTTTCGGTATATCGGAAGTTGTTCTGTGTGCCAACCTCCGGGCCATACTGGCCATTGATGAGTATGACGGCTTGGTCGGTGACGTTGAGGGCCGTGATGGCACCCCCCACAAAGTCGTCGCTACCCGGACAATCGATAATATTGAGCTTTTTGCCATTCCACTCTGCATGGAATACGGTGGGGAAGACCGAATAGCCGTACTCCTGCTCCACAGGGAAATAGTCGCTTACCGTGTTCTTGGCTTCTACGGAGCCACGACGCTTGATGATACCAGCTTCGAAAAGCATACTCTCGGCAAGTGTGGTCTTGCCGCTACCCGCACTGCCAATCAAGGCAATGTTTTTAATCTCATTTGTCTGATATACTTTCATATCGGATAGATTTAAGCGATTAATAATATCGTTATTTACTTGTAGGGTAATTGAAAGAGGACAGGCATTTCTGTCATTTCGCCCACTAAATTAGGCATTTTTTTTGTAAAAGCCAAACAACGATGGCAAAAGTACTCTATTTTTTAAAATTAATTAGTACTTTTGCAAGTGAAATGACAGGATTATACATACATATACCATTTTGTGCCAGTCGTTGCGTCTATTGCGGATTTTATTCGACGACGCTTCCCGCGCTGCGCGATGCCTACGTCGATGCCCTCTGCCAGGAATTGCCGTTGCGGGCGGAGGAATTGCCCGCCGACGAGGCCATCACGACGATCTATCTCGGGGGTGGCACACCGAGCCAGCTCACAACGGATCAGCTCGACCGTCTCTTCTCCTATATATATAAGGTATATAGGCCGCAGCCTGTCGAGGTGACGATGGAGTGTAATCCTGACGACATTACCCCAGCGTTTGCGGATTGGATTGCCCAATCGCCCATCGACCGCATCTCGATGGGGGCGCAGACCTTCTCCGACGACCGCCTGCGCTTGCTACGCCGTCGCCATACGGCTGCTGAGGTGCGACGGGCCACGACGCTGCTGCGCCAGGCGGGCATCCGCAATATCTCCATCGACCTGATGTTCGGATTTCCGGGCGAGACCCTCACCGACTGGGAACAGGACATCGACGAGGCCCTCCGTCTCGGCGTGGAGCATATCTCGGCCTATAGTCTGATGTACGAGGAGGGGACGACGCTCCATCGCTGGCTCAGCGAGGGGCGCATTCAAGAGATCGACGACGACCTCTCGCTCCGCATGTACGACTGCCTGGTGGACCGGCTTACTGCTGCCGGCTACCGCCACTACGAGATCAGCAACTTTGCCTTGCCCCAGCGCGAGAGCCGCCACAACAGTAGCTATTGGCGCGACGTGCCCTATATGGGCCTGGGAGCCTCTGCCCACTCTTTCGACGGACGGCAGCGGTCATGGAATGTGGCTGACATCGAAACCTATATCGCGGCCATCGGTCGTGGTGAACGGCCCTGCACGGTGGAGGCCCTCGATCCCGACACCCACTATGAGGACGTAGTGCTGACGTCGCTGCGCACCGCAGAAGGTATTGATCTGGGCAAGATCCGGCGCGACTTCGGTAGCCAGCGCCTCGACTTCCTCTTGGCTGCTGCCGACCAGGACTTGCGCCAGGGCTATCTCGTCCGCGAAGACGACCACCTGCGCCTCACTCGCCGGGGCATCTATCTGAGCGATGGTATCACAGCGCGCCTATTTGTATGATCGCTTTGTCTCACTGAACGATCGTTTCACCGATCTTTTGAATCACCGAACCAAGCAGAAACTTATGATAGAGAAAACATTCGAGAAAAAATGGGCTGACAATCGTCAGCGCCTGTTGCAAGAAGACGAGGAGTATCAGCGCATCCTCCGCAGTTACCGCAAGCACAACTGGGCGGACGCATTGGTGGCGCCTGCCGCCCTCATCGGTAGCATGGAGTTTGTGGCGTGGCTGGGCGTCAAGTCGCAGGTGCTCAATTTTGTGATTTCCCTCGTTCTCGCCATTGTGTTTTTCTTTGTTTTCCTTTATTTCAAGGCTGTCAGGGTTAGTCGCAAGACGCTTGACGAGGTGGAGCAGCGCATCAAGGAGGAGTATCGTCAGAAAGTAGGAGGGTAGGGCTTTGGCACGATGCGTCCACCAAGCAGCGGACGCATCGTGCCGATGTCTTTTTCCTTAGATGTCGAGATCCGGAGCCTTCTCCGCACCCTGCGCAGCCTCAAACTTCGTCATGCGCTCGAAGCCATACATACCCGCGAGGAGGTTGTTGGGGAAGCGGCGGATGGAGAGGTTGTAGCCCTGCACGCTCTCGTTGTAGCGGCGGCGTGCCTCGTTGATGCGGTTCTCCGTACCTTCTTCCTGCACCATCAGCGACTTGTAGTTTTCGCTGGCCTTCAGGTCGGGGTAGCGCTCCGAGACGGCGATGAGGCGGGAGAGCGCCTGCGTCACCTGGTTCTGTGCCTGCTCGAAGGCCTTGAGCTTCTCAGGTGTGAGGTCGGCTGCGTCGAGGTGTATCTGTGTGGCCGCATTGCGTGCCTTCGTCACCTGCTCAAACGTCTCGCGCTCGTGCTTGGCATACGATTTCACGATTTTTGCCAGTTGTGGCATCATGTCGGCACGGCGCTGATAAGCCGCCTCCACATTGCTCCATGCCGTTGTCACCTCTTCTTGGTTGGACACCATGGAGTTGTAGCTGCTCACCAGCCACCCCACAATCATCAGGACTACCACGACGATAGACCCTACTTTCATTAGCTTCTTTGATTCCATATACTAATAGTTTTCTGATTATAATTCTGTTGTTGTTCTCGTTGGCCAGTTCGGCTTTCGCCACCATTCGGAGCGGGTCCCGCGGAAGGCTTACCAGCCTCCGCCAGCACCACCTCCACCGAAACTGCCGCCTCCGAAGCTGCCGCCGGAGAATCCTCCGCCCCATCCGCTTCCGGAGTCGTTGGTGTGGCCCGGGTTGCCCCAGATGATGAAGGGGCCGCCAGAGCGTCGGCTTCCTCCTCCACCGCCGCCACCCTTGCCGCGGTTGTCCCTGCGGTTGAGGATGACGAGGACGACGACGATGCAGATCACGGTGAAGAGGACGATTGCCAGTCCTGCGCCAGCGTCCTCGTCGGTGTTCTCCTGGATTCCTGTCGTCCCGGTCTTCAGTTTCTTATAGACCGCCTGGGCTGTGGCCAGTACGGCCTGTCCGGGCTCTCCGCGCTTCATGTTGGCCACGATGCAAGCCCGCCCGATGTCGTCACACTCTATGTCTGTCAGGTCTTTCTCCAGACCCTCTCCCGGTGCGATGAAGTATCGGCGGTCCTCCACGGCTACGACCACCACCAGTCCGCGGTTGGTCTTCTTGCTTCCCACTCCCTGGCGGTTGCCCAGGTCCTGTGCGAAGCGAAACGTGTCGCCGTTGCTCACGCGCTTTACGATGACGAACACCGACTCCACGCCACACTGCTTGTCGAGGCGCAGGAGATAGCTGTCGATAGAGTCGCGCTCCGCCTGCGAGAGGATCTCGTCGGGGTCGCAGACGTAGCGGCGTGCGTCGGTGAGGTGCACCATCGGGATGTCCTCTGCCTCCCACGTCTTTGCGTCCAGTCCCAGCACCGTCGCCAGTAGCATTATCAGCAATATCGCTTTCCTTGTTCTCATATCTATTATCACTGTCAGTCTTTTTGGGTTTCTGTTCCTACCGTTCGTTGCATTTCATCTGCGCATAGCCTACCAGCTGGTCCGTGCGTCCGCCGATCGGTCGGTAATAGACCAGTGCTTGGTAGCTGTTTTCTGTTTGGTAGAAGTTACCTTCTGTGGGGAGCAGGGCAGGGCGTCCTGCCTCGTCGATCATCAATAGTTGATAGTTGTAATAACCCAGTTTTAGCGGCACGTTGCATTCATAGCTCTGTGTCTCGGCATGATATTCCATCCTGTATTGTGGCAGGAAGCGGTCCTGCGTGAAGTTGCCGTTCAGATAGACTGCCTCCTGAACGGGCTTCTCGCAGCGGTAGCGGAAGTGTACCAGCAGGTAGTCGCTCTCCGTATTGGCATGGTAGTTGTCTGAGTTGCGGATCACGAAGGCGCCGTCTGCGTCGGGGTCGTAGATGTAGTTGGGGCGTGGCTCTCCCGTCCAGGGGTAGGCATGATACTGCGTGCCGTCCCAGTCGATGCGATCTACTCCCATGGCTGCCACGTCGGTCGAGAGGATCTCAAACTTCCGATACTCATTGCCCGCCCAGAAGAGGTAGTCGCCGCAGTGGCTCCACCTCAGTCCGTCGGCCATCGTGTATTGCGGGCGAGCATTCCAGCGGGCGTCGTCCCAGCGCTGGTTTTGGAGCACCACGGTGGTGATCTGCCGCTGTGGGTCCGTCACCCTGTAGCCTCCATAGCCCACCTCCATCTCCACCTGCTGGTGGTGCTGGTTGATGGTTGCGTCCGTATTGGTCAGCACCTTTAGCCCCACGCCCATCTGTGCCTCGGCCGGCTCCGTCACCATGAAGGCAATGCGTGCCACCTCGCGGTCGTCGTCGTTCTCGTCGTAGATGGTCAGCAGGTAGTTGCCCGACCGCTTCATCGCACACTGTCCGTTGGGCAGCGTCAGTCGATAGTGGGTGTAGAGCGTGTTGGTGAGGATGCTCTCCTGCACGTCGTCGATGGTGTTGCCCGAGGCGAAGCCGTCGCAGTAGTCGCTCTCGAAGAGTGCCTCCGAAGGCTTCCAGTTGGCCTCGCAATGCGTCAGCCGGTAGGCGTAGCGGTGGTATTCGTGTGTGAGATCGTCGAAACTGACGGACAGTTGCCCCCCACGGAGGCCGATGATGGGCATCCGTCTCCAGTCGTTGTCGGCAATGACCTGCAGCGACCGAATGTTGGGGTCGAGGATTTCGTGGCGCTGGGCCGTGGCGGCTATGCTGCCGAGGGTCAGCGCGGAAAGCCCGAGGGCCAGTCGCTTAGCAATGTTCATCCATCAGCTGGTTGAAGAAATGGTCCAAGTCCTCGTCCAGTCCGTCCATCAGGTCGCCGCCCACGATGATCGTGTCGTCGTCCACGACGTAGAGCTCTGCGATACTGTCCTTGTCGTCATCTTCGAGCACATAGCTGTAGGGCTTCATCACGCCAAGACCTTCTACCACCTGCCTCATCGCCGTCATCTGCTGGCGGAGCTGACTGGTCACCTTGTCGTAGAAGTCGTCCTCCTTGTTGTCTATCCAAGGCTCAACGACACAACGGGTTATTTCGTTCTCGTCGTCGTCAAACGCCATCACGTCGCCGCTTTCCTGCGACACTCTGACGTGAATGTCGCTCATCAGCGACGGTTCGTCACATGAGGGTAACTTTTGGGCAATCTTGTTGAAAAACCGCTCCAACGACTGTTTTGTCTGCTCTGTAGCTGTCATGGTTTTGCTTTCTTATTCTTGGGTTATGCTGTGTATAGCATATCTTACCGCAAAGATAGCCACAAAATCCGAGATTGAAGCCAATAAAAACATTTTTTTTTGGGTATTTCTGTTTTTTAACCCAAAACGGCTTCGTCCGAAATGAACGACCCGCTTGTTATGGTCGTTTCATTGTGCCCTGCTCTAAGGGAAAAGCTTCTATCACACGCTTCACCATGTACCCACCACGTATCGTCCTCCCTTCCAGCATATATCGACCTAGTATTGTTTCCGTATCGTTTCCGTATTGTTTCCGCTTCTGGAAGCGAGAACGATAGGAGGACGATAGGAGAACGATACGGGATCAATACGGGATTGATACGGGATTGATACGAGATTGATACGAGAGCGATACGAGAACGGTCTTTTCCGACTCCTAACCGATGAGATTGACAAGTATTTTAACCTTTTCATTATTATTTCTCTTGATTATATTTTACATTTCAGTCACTAGTCTCTTCCAGCCGTTGATGCCAAGAAGCCTGGCGCACCATTTGCCCTGGCGCAGCCACTATACAAAGATAACCTCCCGTCCTGCCGTACGCAAGTCGATTAGCATGAATTAACGCCCCATTAACTATTCCTTCGTATCCATTTAACAAAGCCCATCTCAGGCCAAAGCCTTCATTGCGGCCTTACCTCATGCCCTTTCTCCAGTTTTATCCGCCCAAAGGTTGCCATCTCCAATCTCTGCCAGCAACCAAGAGACACATATTATAACTTGTCAAAATAGCGAACAAACAAAACTGTCAAGTTTGAGAATCATTTACAACAAAGGCCACCGAGACCCAAGGAGTGTTGGCCCTCTTAGTCTGCTGAAAACGGAGGATATCCACCCACCCCAAATGGTGATATCCGTTCACTTTTCTGGATCTATATTCCAATATCTATGCAAAATAAATCATTTCTGTGGGATTCTGTACTTTTAGGGGAGCACCTGCAAATGCCTGTGTCAAGCATAGATGTTTGTTAGCCTAAACAGGAAGAACGTAACATCAACACCCCCATGCAACTGTGCTCTGAAGAGTTTAATCTTAGCGTTAAGAGACTCAACAGAGACATTAGTGGCCCCAATTCAGGATAATAACTTCCTCTCTGAGGATGGAATACAGCTGGTGACAGGGTTGCGCGTAAACATGAAAAACAAGCTGATGCCGTTCTATGACAGAATAATCTCTTTCGATTCTTTATATACACCCCATGTCTGATGGCATGGGAAGAGAACTCGCGTATCTGTCTTCACATGCAACTAATCGCTATTTTATCCCGAATTGGGGCAATCTTTGTAAATTTTCAAGATCGTGTAAAAAAACACAAGATGAAAATTCTTTCGTTTGCTTGTTTTTTATTAAATTTGCAGAGGATTTTAGCCTTCAACGCATAACAGATTAAATGCCACAATAAAATGGAAAGAAAAATCACAAAATGCTTTTCTCAACGAAAAGCTGACATGACTGTGACAAATGATTGCAGCATTGTCAAAGACAGATGCAATATGTTGCATATTGACTCATTGGTGTCAAAGGCAATGATGCTTTTTGTTTTCCTGACTTTCTCGTTTGCAACACTTGCTGCAAAGTCACATATTACGGACACGAGATATGACATCGAGGGGGTTGAGACAGGACTACAAGGAACCTATCTTGTCAAAGTATATGTCTATACCAAGAAGTCTTCTGTAACCACGGAGGAATTCAAGTTTGCCGCAGTCCATGGAGTTATATTCCGTGGTTTTGAGAGGAAAGGGTTTGGAGCACAAAAACCGATCGCTAACGCAGAGGCAGAAACGCAACATGCAGATTTCTTCAATGCTTTTTTCAACAATGGGGACTACACCGCGTACGCCCGGGTGGTCGATCCTGTGGCAGATCGTGTCAAGGTCGGCAAAGAATACAAGATGGCCGCAATCGTTTCTGTTTCCAAAGACGAACTCCGAAAAGCACTTGAAAAAGAGGGAGTTATACGCAGTTTGAATTCCGGATTTTAACACCTTTGGTCTATGAAAAGAATATATTTATGCGCAATATGTTTGTTGGCAGCCGTGATGTCTTTTGGACAGGCAAAAAAGCCGACGCTGATGGTTGTCCCTGCTGACAATTGGTGTGCCACAAACCATTACATGGACACGTTTGATGACCAAGGTACATCGGTTGACGTGCCTAATTACAAACGGGCTTTGCAGAACAGTTCAGACTGCTATAATGTCATCACAAAAATCAACACATTGATGACTGACCGCAACTTTCCTCTTAAAGATCTGTCGGCTGTTCTCAAAAGCATGTCAACCGATGCTGCCATGGACGCTGTAACGACAACACGATCGGGCGCAGGCCTTGCAGAGTCTCCATTGGATCTTATCAAGCGCAATTCCAATGCTGATATAATCATCGAGGTCAACTGGCAGGTGAACACCATGGGGCCCAAGAAAAGCATCACCTATTCTCTCGCTGCAAAGGATACATATACCGACAAGCAGATCGCAGGTGCACAAGGAACTGGGACACCTTCGTTCTCAGCAGAAGTGCCCGTACTATTGGAAGAGGCCGTTGTTGCCAACATGGACAACTTCTGCGCCCAACTTCAGTCTCATTTCGACGACATGATGGAGAACGGACGCGAAGTCACGATGGAGGTAAAGGTTGTTGACAATGGCTCTGGCATAGACCTTACGAGCGAGTATGGCGGAGAGGAGCTGACCGACATTATTGACGATTGGGTTTCCGACAACAGCGTAAACCATCGATACAACCTTACTCAGGGTTCTGAATCGTTTTTAAAGTTTGAGCAGATACGTATTGCTCTGTATCAGGCAAATGGGCGTGCCAACGACACACGTCGATGGGCAAGAGAGCTGGTGAAGGAACTGACTTCAAAATACCAAATACCCTGCAGGGTAGATATGCGAGGATTAGGAAAAGCCGTAGTTTTAATTGGTGAAAAATAACGACAATATGAAAAAGATAATATTATCACTCGTGTGCCTATGTTTTGTGACGTTGGCATGGGCACAGAAGAAACCAATATCCATGTATGTTTATATTCCGGAACAGAGCGAAACCATACCTCAATCCTGCATGGATTATCTTTCCAATAGCCTTACAACGGCCATTACCACCGATGGGCTTGCTGCACAAAGCGAGTATCTCACTCCGTTTCTGTTGGTACCAAAGGTGAACATAGCGACAAAGAACACGCTCGCTACAACTCAACAGCAAGTCGTATTGACATTGGACGTCAATCTGCAGGTGGTTGACAATACAAACGGCACAGTATTTGCTTCTACTATCATCAACCTCAAAGGGGTCGGAACGAATGAAATAAAAGCTTACAATGCTGCATTCCGTTCTATCAACAAGTCCAATGCCAAGATTCGAGAATTTGTTTCCAACGCCAAGGCAAAAATCATAGCCTATTATGAGAAAGAAGGAGACAATATCATTCAGAAAGCACTGCATCTTGCCGAGCAGCACAAGTATGAAGAGGCGTTTTATCTTCTCAGCACCATGCCTTCCCAATACAGTCAATATGACCATGCCGTCTCAGCCAGCATGGAGGTTTGGGGAGACTATCAAGACATCTCGGGTTCCCAAAAACTGGAAAAGGCTCGTGCTATATGGGCAGCCAATCAGAATATGGACGCGGCAAACATGGCAGGAGAATGTCTTTCAGAGATCCTTCCAGATTGCAATTGCTATGGTGCCGCACAAACATTGTACAAGGACATCAAGGGAAAGATGGGTGAACAGTGGAAATACGAGATGAAAAAGTACGACACTGAAGCAGAGTTGAGGAAAACCAAGATCCAAGCAATCCAAGCAATTGGCGTTGCATACGGGAAAGGGCAACAACCGAATATAATAACAACGAAATGACGCCAACAATAGTTCATCTATTATATAAATTTGAATTTTATGATTAAAAAAGTAATTTTCGCACTTATGTGGATCATCGGCTTTTCGGCAAGCGTAAGTGCGCAGTCAACAGCAGTTTTTGAAGGTGAAATTGAATTGGAGACCTTTGAAAACTACTCTGATTACATCAAGAAGATGCCTAATTCTATCTATTTTGATGGTGTGCATAAGATACGCATCATCGTAAAGGGCGACAAAATGCATCTGATAGATGAGACAACCAAGTGTCATACCATAGCAGACGCTGGACTGGTTGACAAACTGCTTAAAGGTGAAGACACTGGTACTTCACCAAGAAAACGAGGTTCTTTAGGTGCACACAATGCCGGTTCAACTGCCGAATATGCTTATGTGCATTATTGCGAACATACAAAAACGGGTATGGACCTCACGGAGAACGCACCTTTAATGTTACCACTACTGCAGCAGGACTTGAAATATGCTGATGGAATGACATCTCCTCTTTCTACCAATACATTTGCAGCAACAAGTACCACGAAGGACATCTTGGACACGAGCTGTAAAATGTACGAAGGCGATATCAATCATACCATGGGGGGAATGTACCAAAATTATCATGTCAAGGCTTATGTGTCCGACACACCTGCCCCCGCTGGATTGAAGTGTGCCTTTTATGGTTTGGATGTTCCTGGCGTGCTTACCAAATGCATCATAAAGTATGATGGAGGACATGTCAGTACGATGAGTATTGGTGAAATGAGTTTCTATATAGAGATGGATGTAACGAAGATAACCGCTCGTCAAGTTTCTGATGATGAATTCAATGTTCCTTCGGATTATAAAATATCAAAAAGCAGCAATAATGCATTTGCTTTGATGAAATATTATAAAGGTATAAAAAAAGAACTTGAAAAAAGAGGGGTAAAAGGAGGTGACAAGAGTCAGAAATCAACAGGTGTTCACTATAAAACTGATGGTGAATGGGATATCTAAATCAACTCGCAACCCGAATCGTTCTCCTATTCTTGCTGTCGATTACCTCTTCGCCATGCTTCCCGCAGGGCGAAGAGGCCAATACGTACGAGCGCAGTTCTATTCATGTCATGATGATCAAACATCAAAATCAACGTTTCGATGACATCATAGAACAAGTATTTCTTCAGACACCTTTCCCCGAGCGTTTCAACAACCACAACCTTGGGGTCAAAGTAGTAACATTTGCGGAACATAAGGACGACCAAAGTGCCAATATCCAGTCTTTTGCAGACCAGGTGAATCTTGGACAGAAGATGGTAGCCAAATGGTTCAATCGCGACAAGCAGACTGGCTCATTCAATATGGAACTGATTAAAGAGCGCGGTCTGTACAATGCTAACCAGCAACAAACCAATGTGGCCAGGGCCAGCATTCGCGGTATGGCTTTGTTGGAAGATGCCGGAGAGCTACTGATTCATAATACGTATCTTGTAGTCAATGATATCAAATATCAAAGCAAGGGTAGTGGGAACTGGTTGTTGAAAAGCTATGCCTCCATGCTTTCTGGAAGTGCGAGTCAGATGCAGAAAGCAATGCAATCTATCGGTGGATTCAAAGTACACGTTACAACCTATCTCTTCCGATTACGATGGAATGATGACATTGCCAACACCTTCTATCAGAACTATTACACGGAGGATGGCGATACGGACAAAGACAAAGTTGAAGCGTTCAAAAAAGACAACCAGCTTTTCAAAATGGAGTTTGTGGGAAAAGCAGAAGCTGAGTCGAAAGAGACACACTTCAAGGCTAGCAAAGATCCCCAAGCGCTGCTCCTTAAAGTAACGACAAGAACGATGGACCATAACCTTGCGTCGCTACAGCAGATTTATCCTGATTTCAGAATCAAGGCACCGCTACTCAGCGTTGATCCGCTCACGGCAGATGTAGGCCTGAAGGAAGATGTCACCGAAAATACTCGTTTCGAGGTACTTGAAAGGGTAATTGACGAACAGGGCAAGATGTCATACGTGCAAGTTGGTCTTATCAAGCCAGTAAAGGGTAAAATCAAAGACAACCGTTTCATGGCTGAGGAAGATGCCGAATCCATCATTGAAGCCACAGAATTTGAAAAGATTTCTGGCAAAGACTTTTATCCCGGAATGCTGATTAGAGAAATCACAGACTAAGTACGAAATGAATTTACAGCTATATAAATGATGACGTGAAGTCAATGAATGATTGATCATTCGCAAGATAACCGACTGACTATAAGCGTAAAGCCCATGGTCAGTCGGTTTACTATTTACCTTTTCGAACCAGCCTGAGACCCCTCCGACATGACACGTGGCGTCTTGCCGCGCATTGTTACATTGTTACATTGTTACATTGTTACATTTACGATTTCAGTACTCACATAGAGACGCTCAAATACATGACATCCCCCACCAACCAAAGCATTGGGACGGTGGGGGATGAGAAAGCGATCGGGCAAAGCTGAAGGCTCGGCCTATGAAAAAGAGCTGCGCCCTACTGACGCACGGTGGGCGTGAAGCGCAGCGTATAGGAGAGCTGTCCGCTGGTGGGACAGAGATACGGGTCGAGGCAACCGTCGCCGCCACAGGAGTTGTTGCCCAGGCCGCGCTGGAAGGCGTCGAAGTGGGCAAAGACCGTCTCACTGCGCACCAG
>OGYK01000514.1_pt1 | contig 32050 bp, 27 predicted proteins | sample 1576501 | NCBI WGS metagenome assembly OGYK01 (sample SAMEA3541530, study PRJEB24748) | human gut metagenome | biome: human gut; feature: human-associated habitat; material: faeces | place: China | collected 2012
TTTTATGCAGAAAGTCTTCATTGTTTCCTAAGAATTCATCCTCGCCATGTTGTAGAGAACCGTGCGCCCTTTCGTGCTCTCAGTGCGCAGGGATGTTTCAAACAGATCCCATACATTATCCAGTGTTTCCGTGCCGGTAGCATGCATGGGCAGTTTTTCTTCCGGAAGAATGTGCTGCACAACGCCGCCCTCTCCGGCTTTTTGAATCGCCAATCGTTCATGTTCGATGAGTGCGAGCGCCTCCAGCGTTGCGTCTGCTGGGAGTTCCCACGCCTCACCGATCTCCATGATGCTCTCACGGTACAACTGCACGTCAAACGTTGGATGAATCACCAGCATTGCCAGCGCCTCCTTTGCCAGACGCATTTGTAGTTCCATTGCGGCTTCTGTATTCATTTCAAATTCCTCCTGTTTATTTTTTGTGTAGCGCGCTGCGCAAACACAATGGCACAGCGGCAGTCGGAAAGCTATTCACGAAATCCAACAAAATTTTTTGTGAGGTTTTGCGCCTTTCCATATCGCAGAAAAACCGAGCAGCTACTTTGTGACCGTTCATAGTCTCTGCGCCTTCTGGTTTGATATCGTTCTCAAGTGCATAGTCAGCAACGAAACGCTCCAGTTTTCCAATAGAAACAGGCTCGCCTTTAATTCCACGGATACATTTTCCCTCACACTGGGATTCCTGCGGGCAAACACGTCCACAGATAGCCGGAAGTGCACTGGATTTACCAATGATCTTGTAAGCTTCTTCAATGTTTCCTTCTTTTACCTGATGGATAAATGCCGGAATGTTGATGGATACAGGACAACCCTGGATACATTTTGCATTCTTACAGTTAAGGCATCTTGTAGCCTCTTCCATTGCTTCTTCTTTGTTATAACCGAGACAAACTTCTTCAAAGTTTGTTGCACGTACTTTTGGATCCTGCTCTCTTACAGGTACTTTTTTCATCATATCAGCCATTATTCGTCACCTCCACAATGTCCGCATCCGCCGTGATGTGTATCGCCTTCCTGAAGTTTCAGCATTGCGCGTCCTTCTTCAGATTTGTACATCTGGCTTCTCTTCATTGCCTGATCAAAGTCAACAAGGTGTCCGTCGAACTCTGGTCCGTCAACGCATGCAAATTTGATCTCGTCACCAACCTGAAGACGACAGGCACCACACATACCTGTTCCGTCTACCATGATCGGGTTCATGCTGACGATTGTCGGAATCTCAAGTTTCTTTGTTAAGAGACAGACGAATTTCATCATGATCATCGGTCCGATTGCAACGCAGACATCGTATTTATTTCCGCTGTTTACAAGTTCTTCTACCATAGTTGTAACCATTCCTGCGTGTCCGTAAGAACCGTCATCTGTACATGGGTAGTAGTTGCCTGCAACAGCTTCCATCTGATCTTCAAGGATCAGCATATCTTTTGTCTTAGCACCAACGATAACATCAGCATCGATTCCGTGTGCTTTCAACCATTTTACCTGTGGGTAAACCGGAGCAGCCCCAACTCCACCGGCTACAAACAGCATCTTCTTATTCTTAAGGGACTCAAGGTCTTCATGAACAAACTCAGAAGCGCATCCGAGTGGACCCGTGAAGTCACGGAAACTGTCTCCTGCTTTAAGTTCCCCCATTTTCGTTGTAGAAGCTCCAACTTCCTGGAAGACGATTGTGATTGTTCCTGCTTCTCTGTCATAATCACAGATTGTCAGCGGAATACGTTCGCCTTTCTCGTCCATTTTAACGATGACAAACTGACCAGGCTGACAGTGGCTTGCTACACGTGGTGCATGAACATCCATCAGATAAATCTTATCAGCCAGTTTTTCAGCTTTTAATATCTTATACATGTTTCTCCTCCTTGTAAATAAATCGACGTTATTGTCTTCAAACATTGTGTAAACAATAACAACTCGCTCTTTGTTAATAATACGACACTTCAGCTATGAATTCAAGTAAAACATACGGGCAGACACACAATTTCATGCATCTACCCGTATTGTTTAAGACAAGTTTACAGCGTTATCTTATTTTATAAGAACACTGAAACCTTTATTAATTTTTGATTTTAGAAATCAACTTCTGTTCCGTAGTATGTACATGTGAGAAGTTTAGCCATAGCAGCCGGATCGATTGCACGTGGGTTGGATCCTGTACAGGCATCTCCTACAGCCAGTTCTGCAATCTTGTCAACTTTTTCTTTGAATTCTTCTTCATTGATTCCGAAGTCTTTCAGAGTCTTAGGAATGTTCAGTCTTACATTGAACTCATCAATCTTCTCAACAAGGCTGTTGATCAGAGCCTGCTCAGATGTTCCGGCAAGTCCCATTCTGCGTGCGATTTCAGCATAACGTTTTGCAGCTACAGCGTCTTTGGCGTTGTATTTGATAACGTATGGAAGGTAAATTGCGTTAGCACATCCGTGCGGAATATGTCCTGTAGAGAATGCAGCACCTGTTTTATGAGCCATTGAATGAACGATACCAAGTAATGCATTAGAGAATGCCATTCCTGCAAGGCACTGTGCATAATGCATCTGCTCTCTTGCAACCATATCACATTTGTAAGATCCTGGCAGATAATCAAGAACCATCTCAATTGCCTGCAGTGCAAGTGGATCTGTGAAAGGTCCGTTCAGTGTGGATACATATGCTTCAATTGCATGTGTAAGAGCATCCATACCTGTATATGCAACCTGTTTAACCGGGAGTCCTGCAACAAGGTCAGGATCAACGATTGCAACATCTGGTGTGATGTTGAAGTCAGCCAGTGGATATTTCACACCAGTCTGATAGTTTGTGATAACTGAGAATGCTGTAACCTCTGTAGCTGTTCCTGAAGTTGTAGGAATTGCTGCAAATTTAGCTTTCTGTCTCAGTTCCGGGAAGCTGAATGGTGTGATCAGGTCTTCAAAGGAGATCTCCGGGTACTCATAGAATGCCCACATAGCTTTCGCTGCATCGATTGGTGATCCACCACCCATAGCAACGATCCAATCCGGCTCGAAAGCACGCATTGCTTCTGCACCTTTCATAACAGTCTCAACTGACGGATCTGGCTCAACACCTTCAAACAGCTGAACTTCCATTCCGCCTTCTTTCAGATAATTAACTGCTTTATCCAGGAATCCCTGACGTTTCATAGAACCGCCACCAACTACAAGAATGGCTTTCTTTCCTTTCAGGTTCTTCAGTTCTTCCAGACATCCTTTTCCATGATAAATGTCTCTTGGTAAGCAAAATCTACTCATAACAAATCTCTCCTTTTTTATGTAGTATTGTTATTTTTTTAACAGATATTATTATAACTCTGTATACTAAAAAAAGCAACCCTATTTTGGAAAATTTACATAACATTTTCCAAAATCAAGGTTGCTTTCTAGTTACTTTACACAGTTTACTTAATATGTAGTAATATAGTTTCGTGTTGTTACTTCCGTTGCTTTTCCATTTTTATCGTTCACGAGAATTGCTGAAAAAGTTGTTTGTGAATTTTCTGGCATATCAATCGGGTCAGTATATTTCTCAGAGGATGCGGTTGGAGTTGAACCGTCCATCGTGTAGTATGCCGTATATCCATCCGGTACCGTAATCGTGATCTGAGTGGCTGTACTATATTGTCCGGTTGATGGAGAAACTGCCGGAGCGTCTACAAGTGGAAATTCAATGGAATATTTCGCACTGGAAACAGCACTTGGTATTCCCTTTTTATTAACAGCAATTGCACGGATCTCTGTGTCACCTTCGGACTGGAGCAGAACAGCTTCTTTGTATTCTGTACTTGACTCCGTCGGATCAGAACCATCTGTTGTATAATAAATCGTTCCGCCTGTAGCAGATGTTAATGTTACCTGCTGTACTTCATCATAGGTGCCTTCTTTCAAACTGAATTCAGGAGCAGCAGAAACATAATCATTCATAGCAGATAATACATTCTTATCTTCACAATCCTGCAGGAGATCAGAAATCTTATTCGGCTGTTCTGTTTTCTCATAGAATTTTACTGCAGCTTTATAGAGATTTACATTCGACGGTTGTGTCTCCAGTGCGTTGAGATAGACGCTCTCTGCACTGTCCAGATCATCCTGGGCAACATAGATATTAGCAAGTCCGGTATAAGCCTCTGCCTTTGATTTATCCTTTATAATTGCTCTGTTAAAATAATTCTCTGCAGAAGTATAGTTACTATTCTGCAGTGCGGCATTCCCTTTTTTGATCATGCCTGTATAGGAATTCTGATATCCGATATAAATTCCGACACCAACCAGAAGAATGAGCAGGAAAAAAACCGTAAGTAATTTTTGGCGTTTTTTTCTGGCAGCTTCTTGTTTTTTGATCTGCTGCAGGCGTCTGCTTTCAGTAGATGTCCGGCGCAGATTCTCTGTTGACTGACGGGCATCCTGATAACGCTTTGCATCTGTTTTCTGACGTTGTCTTTGCGCTCTCTGGCGCCGTAGCTGCTCTCTTCGCTCTTCTCTTACTTTATCCAGTTCCGCCTGGCTTAAGACGCGTGTGGAATTAGGATTCGATCGTTGATTTTGCCGATTTCTGTTTTGTTGGTTTTGGCTCACATTCTGTCTTCGGACTACATCTGCCTGGATCTGACGTGTAGCTCCGGCTACTGAGCCTTTCACTTCGCGTGCGAGTACGTCTTCCAGAGGGTTATAATCTGGTACAATCTGTACTTCAGCACCGCATACGGGACAAATCAACTGATCGTCTGGTATATTTGCTCCGCAATGTGTACACCTCATTTACAAGCTCCTCCTACTTACGAACTGTTTCAACACAATTATTCATCAGCATCGCAATTGTCATTGGACCAACACCGCCCGGTACCGGTGTGATTGCAGAAGAATGAGGTTCAACATCCGCAAAATCAACATCTCCGCAAAGATGGTTCGCTTCATCACGATGCATTCCTACATCGATGACAACAGCTCCCTCTTTGATATATTCAGATGTGATAAAACGCTCTTTTCCAATTGCAACAATCAGGATATCTGCTCGTTTTGCTACTTCTTTAAGATCTTTTGTTCGGGAATGTGCAACGGTTACAGTTCCATTTTCACGAAGCAAAAGGGCTGCCATTGGTTTACCGACGATATTGCTTCGTCCAATGATCACACATTCTTTTCCTTCGATCGAAATATTCGATCTTTTCAAAAGCTGAATGATTCCGGCCGGAGTACAGGATAAAAATCCTTTTTCTCCGATCCAGAGTCTTCCAACACTTACAGGATGGAATCCATCCACATCCTTATTCGGTGAAATTGTACGGATGATCTTATCTTCATCAATATGATCCGGTACCGGAAGCTGTACAAGAATTCCGTTTACGCTTTCATCCGCATTTAACTCTTCTACTAACTTGATCAGTTCTTCTTCCGAAGTCTCTTCCGGAAGTTCATATGATCTGGATTCTACCCCGATATAGGCGCATGCCTTTTTCTTGTTTCTGACATATACAGAAGAAGCCGGATCACTTCCCACCTGAATAACAGCAAGGCAAATATCAATGCCTTCTGCCTTAAACTGTGCGACTTCTTCTTTCAACTCATCTTTAATCTGCTGAGAGATTAATTTACCATCTATCAACTGTGCCATGTGTATCTCCTTAATTAATTATCTAACTCCATGAAAACAATTGGCATTGCCGGTCAAAAAATACTATGACCGGCAGCCAATCATAAAAAACTTTAGAAAAGTCCGGTGATCTTTCCGTCATCTGTAACGTCGATTCCGTTTGCAGCAGGAACTTTTGGAAGTCCAGGCATTGTCATAACAGCGCCCGTCAGTGCGACAACAAAACCGGCTCCTGCACTTACATATACCTCGCGGATATGAATATCAAAGTTTTCAGGTCTTCCAAGCTTTGTAGCGTCATCTGAAAGAGAATACTGATTCTTTGCCATACAGATCGGGAAAGAACCAAATCCCATAGATTCAATCTTGGCGAGCTGTTTCTCAGCTGCAGGTTCATATACAACATCATGTGCGCCGTAAATCTCCTGTGCGATTGTACGGATCTTGTCTTTCAGAGAAAGCTCATCATTATAAAGCGTATGGAAATCACTTTCTTTTGTCTCAAGTGTCTCAAGAACCTTCTGCGCAAGATCTAAACCGCCTTCTCCGCCTTTCTCCCACACTTCTGAGAGGGCAAACTCGCATCCGCGTTCACGACAGAATTTTTCAATAAATGCATTTTCAGCATCCGTATCTGTTACAAATGAATTCAGTGTAACGATTACCGGTACACCGTATTTCTGAATATTTTCAATATGTTTCTCAAGATTTACAATACCTTTTGCAAGGGCATCCAGGTTCTCTTCTGCAAGGTCAGCCTTCGCAACGCCACCGTTATACTTTAATGCACGTACTGTTGCAACTAAAACTACTGCGTCTGGTTTCAGACCTGCCATACGGCATTTGATATCAAAGAATTTCTCAGCGCCAAGATCTGCACCAAATCCGGCTTCTGTGACAGTGATGTCACTTAACTTCAGAGCCATCTTTGTTGCACGTACACTATTGCAGCCATGTGCAATGTTTGCAAATGGACCGCCATGTACTAATGCCGGTGTATGCTCAAGTGTCTGGATCAGGTTTGGCTTGATCGCATCTTTCAGAAGTGCGGCCATAGCACCTGTTGCCTGAAGATCATCTGCTGTAACAGGTTCTCCCTTGAAATTGTAAGCAACAATGATTCTTCCAAGTCTGCGTTTAAGATCAGCAAGATCATCTGCAAGACAGAGGATCGCCATGATCTCAGATGCCACTGTAATGACAAAATGATCTTCACGGACCATACCGTCTGTTTTGCGTCCAAGTCCGACAACAATATTTCTGAGAACACGATCATTCATATCGACACAACGTTTCCATACAACCTGTCTTGGATCAATACCAAGTGTATTTCCCTGCTGGATATGATTATCGAGCATTGCTGCAAGAAGGTTGTTTGCTGAAGTGATCGCATGAAAATCTCCTGTAAAATGCAGGTTCAGATCTTCCATAGGAACGACCTGGGCATATCCGCCACCGGCTGCTCCACCTTTGATTCCGAAACATGGTCCGAGAGATGGCTCACGAAGTGCGATCATTGCTTTTTTTCCAAGTTTTGCAAATGCCTGTCCGAGACCTACAGATGTTGTAGTCTTACCTTCTCCGGCCGGAGTAGGATTGATTGCTGTTACAAGTACAAGCTTTCCATCCTCATTATCTTTGATTCTGTTCCAGAGTTCATCGGAAAGTTTTGCCTTATATTTTCCATAAAATTCAAGTTCATCTTCTGAAATACCGGCCTGTACCGCTACCTCTTTGATGTGTTTCATTTCTGCTTCCTGTGCAATCTGAATATCTGTTTTCATCTTTCCCTCTCCTTTGTATCACTTTTGGTGTTTTTAGATTTTATGAAGTCTGATTCTGCATATATTCTGCAAATTCTTCTTTTGTCATAAGCACTTTTCTTGGTTTTGTTCCTTCCTCCGGACCTACAACACCGGCTTCACATAGCTGGTCCATAATTCTGGCAGCACGGTTGAAACCAATCTTGAACATCCTCTGAAGCATACCAATCGATGCTTTTTCCTTGTCGATGATCAGATTCCCTGCATCTGCAAAATAGACATCCCTGCTGTTCTCGCTGTCCTGCTGTCCCGGAAGCATTCCCTGACCCGGAAGATCTGCGCTGCTTGAAATCTGTTCTTCTAGTTCATTACTGTACGAGGTATTTCCGTTCTTGTCAATCAAATAATCAACAACTTTTTGAACTTCTTCGTCCGAAACGAAAGATCCCTGCACCCTGACAGGTTTTGGATATCCGGATGGATAAAAGAGCATGTCTCCCTTTCCCAGGAGCTTTTCGGCACCATTCATGTCGATAATTGTCCTTGAATCGACACCTGATGATACAGAAAAAGCAATTCGGGAAGGCATGTTTGCTTTGATCAATCCGGTAATAACATTTACAGATGGTCTCTGTGTTGCAAGAATCAAATGAAGTCCCGCTGCTCTGGCCAACTGTGCCAGACGACAGATAGCACCTTCTACTTCTCCCGGAGCAACCATCATAAGATCAGCAAGCTCGTCAATGATAATTACAATCTGAGGAAGCTTTTTCTGAATCTCCGGTCCGGTTTCCCCATGCTTGACCTTTTCATTAAAGCCCTTTAAATCACGTACATTGTACTGTGCAAAAAGTTTGTAACGCTTTTCCATCTCAGCAACTGCCCAGTTCAAAGCACCTGCCGCCTTCTTCATATCTGTGACAACCGGAATCATCAGATGTGGAATTCCGTTATATACACTTAGTTCCACAACCTTTGGATCGACAAGGATCAGTTTAACATCATCAGGATCTGCCTTATAAATAACACTCATGATCAGAGTGTTGATGCAGACAGATTTACCGGATCCCGTTGCACCTGCAACAAGAAGATGTGGCATCTTGGCAATGTCAGTCACAACAACCTTTCCGGCAATATCTTTACCAACTGCAAATGAAATTGGCGATTTACTGTTTTTGAATTCTTTTGACTCCAACAGATCTCCCAGCATAACCGCCGTATTTTCACTGTTCGGAACTTCGATACCGACCGCGGCTTTACCAGGGATTGGAGCTTCAATTCTCAGATCTGCAACTGCAAGATTTAGCTTGATATCATCTGCAAGTCCAACAATCCGGCTTACTTTTACGCCCTGTTCCGGTTGAAGTTCATATCTTGTAACAGATGGACCACAGCTTGCGTTTGTTACATGTACTCCAACTCCAAAATTCTGTAGTGTCTGTTCCAGTTTTAAAGCCGTGGCACGAAGGTGTTCATCCGAATCACCGCCGCCTTTCTTCCCCTTCTTTAACAGATTCAGCGGAGGTGTATGATAAACCGGCCGTGGTTTTTGCTCCTGTTCCCGTATGGTCTGTTCTACACTGGCTGTCTCTGCGGCAACTGCCTGCGCATCTTTTTTGCTGCTTTTTCTGGAATGCTCCTGTTTTATCTCCGGGCTATTTTCAATCATAGGATCCGCAGCCGGATCATGTTCAGAACTTATCTCGTTTTCTTGTCGGGAAGCGGGTGTCTGTACCGGTTCAAGATGCAGTGCATCGTCAAACGGAATCTCTTCTTGTACATCCATTGCCGGCTCTGCTCTGTTAATGACAAAATGATCTTCAAAGGAATCCGTCAGATCTTTTGAATCTGGCTCTTTCTCCGGGACAAGTTCTGTCATTTCAGGTGATTTTGGAGTATGTCCAAAGCCACCAACAGGTGATTCTTCTTCCGAAAGAAGCGTTGTTGCGAACGTGATACCTGATGCTTTAAGGTCTGTCCGCTTTGTACGTTTCTTTTTCTCGCTTGGAGAAGATACATCTGCCTGTGAAGTTTCGGCGTTTTCTCTTTGCTTCAACGCAAGGGCCTCTTTGCGGGCATCCCTCTCAAGTGTACGGATCTCAGCAGTTTCCTGATGTTTCCGTTTCACTTCCTGGTAAGCTTTCTTTCCCTGTCTTCCAAGTGGAGCTAATAAAGAACGTTCTGTTACCAGAATGATACAAATGATTGAGAAAATGATCAAAATAACATAAGTACCTGCTTCTCCAATCAGTGGACATAAAATACTGATCAGAATTCCGCCAAGTAATCCACCCGCATTTTTATCAGCGCTGGAATCTTTGTAGTAAGATAAAACAGATGTCCCGGCGGTATATGGATGAAACATCAATTCTAAAATTCCACAAAGGAGAATGACCAGAACAATTGCGGCACCTACTTTTATGTAAGCATGAGGATTTCCTTTATTGGAAATATAAAAAGCAACTGCTCCGAAAAATACAAATGGAAATAAATATGCCATTGCTCCTACAAGTCCAAATCCTACAGAAGAAATTGCTCCTCCCGCTATGCCACCCATACCGAAATTACTCAGGATAAGAAGGATACAGATGGCAAGGGAACCCAATAGAAGGATTTCTGAACGAATTTCCTGACTTTGTGCTGTATTTATATGATTTGAAGTTCTTTTTGTCTTACTGCCAGAACTTTTCTTTGTGGAGGCAGAAGCTTTTTTTGTTGTCGATGTTTTCTTAGTTGTAGCATTTTTTGCTGCTTTCGCTGTGTTGTTCGTAGAACTTTTTTTCGTATTTGTAGATTTTGCAGCCATCTGATTCCCCCTTAATTATTATACCATTGTACTGATTCAATCAAACGATAGATTGAATACATACTATTTTAAGTATAACATCAATTAAAATTCATGTCATTACAAAATTTCTGTGATCAGATGCCATTTTTTTGTTCTATATTTACATTTCCGAAGGTTTTTCCCGTTTTTCATCAATCAATTCATAGAGTTTTTTAAATGCCTGGTGAATGCCTCCGACTTCGTCGATGATCCCTTCTCTTACAGCTTCTTCTCCTTCTAACAGTGTTCCTACATCTTTTACAAGCTGCGTAGGGTTCAACATCAGATCAACAAGACGTTTTTCTGTGATTTTAGAGTGTGCAGCAATAAATCTGGCAATTCTGTCCTGTGTACGTTCCATATTTCTCAGACTCTGTGTCACACCGATAAAAGTACCGTTTGAACGAACCGGATGAACAACCATGGTTCCTGTCGGTACAATAAAGGAATAATCTGCCGAAACAGCAAGAGGACCGCCAATAGAATGACTTCCACCAAGGACAAGAGAAACGGTTGGTTTTCCCAAAGAAGCTATCATTTCCGCAATTGCAAGTCCAGCTTCCACATCTCCACCCAGTGTATTTAATAAAATGAGAACTCCCTCTACTTCATCGCTTTCTTCAGCTTCAGCCAGTTGTGGAAGTAAATGTTCGTACTTTGTTGCTTTAGTATTATTTGATACTGTTTCATGTCCTTCAATTTCACCTATAATTGTCAGAAGACGAATTTTGTAATTCTTTTTATTTTCATTTAACATTAACGCACCGAATTCTTTGATTTCATCTGATTTTTGCTTTTTTTCCTCGCTCATATCAATATGCCTCCTGTTGAAAGTAAATAAATACTATTACTAGAATGCACAGAATACGAGAAAATATGTATTGTATCCAATTCTGCATATCAATCCCTACAATTTAGACAAAAGAGCTGACTACTATTTAGAAACTACAATTCGGATACAAAAAACAGGAGGTATGGATACAAAATCATGGGAATCCATATCTCCTGAATCATATGTTATTTATATTAATCTTCCAGTGCCTGTTCTACATCGGCAATCAGATCTTCAATATTCTCAATTCCAAGACTGAAACGAATCAGATCCGGCTGTACACCTGCTTCCAACAGTTCCTGCTCATTCATCTGTCTGTGTGTATGACTTGCAGGATGAAGTACGCAGCTTCTTGCATCTGCTACATGAGTTACAATCGCAACCAGTTTCAGTTTGTCCATCATCTTGACTGCTGCTTCTCTTCCGCCCTTTAATCCAAAAGTAATAACACCGCATGTTCCGTCCGGCATGTATTTCCGAACAAGATCATAATCCTTGCTTCCCGGAAGTGACGGACAGTTAACCCATGCCACTTTCTCGTGTCCCTGGAGATACTGTGCCATCTTTACAGCGTTCTCACAATGTCTTGGTACTCTCAAATGAAGGCTCTCAAGTCCAAGGTTCAGAAGAAATGCATTCTGTGGAGACTGGATCGATCCAAGATCTCTCATCAGCTGTGATGTTGCTTTTGTTATATAAGCAGCTTTGCCAAACTTTTCTGTGTATACAATTCCGTGATAAGTCTCATCCGGTGTTGTAAGTCCGGCAAACTTGTCTCCGTAAGCAGCCCAGTCAAAGTTACCGCTGTCAACGATTGCACCGCCAACACAGGCTGCATGTCCATCCATGTATTTTGTAGTTGAATGAGTAACAATATCTGCACCCCATTCAAAAGGACGACAGTTGATCGGTGTTGCAAATGTATTATCTACGATTAACGGAACATGATGTGCATGTGCAGCTTTTGCAAATTTCTCAAAATCAAAAACAGTCAATGCCGGATTGGCAATCGTCTCTCCAAAAACAGCTTTCGTATTCTCCTGAAATGCCGCATTCAGTTCTTCCTCTGTGCAGTCTGGGTCTACGAAAGTTGCTTTTACTCCCATCTTGCGGATTGTATGAGCAAACAGGTTGTAAGTACCGCCATACAAGGCAGAGGCACATACGATATGATCACCTTCTTCAGCAATATTCATAATCGCATAAAAGTTTGCTGCCTGTCCGGAAGAAGTCAGCATTGCTGCTACTCCACCCTCCATATCACAGATCTTTGCTGCTACTGCATCATTCGTCGGATTCTGAAGTCTTGTATAAAAATATCCGGACTCTTCAAGATCAAAAAGTCTTCCCATCTGATCACTGCTGGTATAACGGAATGTTGTGCTCTGAACGATCGGGAGTACACGTGGCTCACCGTTTCCCGGATTGTAACCGGACTGTACGCATTTCGTTTCCATCTTGTAATTACTCATAGTTTTATATCCTCTCTTATAGCTGGGTATTTCTATTCATTCCAGTTATGGTATACGTCCTGAACGTCATCATCCTCATCAAGAAGATCAAGTGTCTTCTGGATGTTTTTGATATCCTCTTCTTTTGTAAGATCAACATATGTCTGAGGAATCATTGTAACTTCAGCAGAAACCATAGGGATTCCGGCTTCTTCCATCTTCAGACGAACATCACTGAAGTCTTCCGGTGCTGTTAATACTTCGTAGCTGTCTTCTTCTTCGTTAAAGTCTTCAGCACCTGCATCAAGTACAGTCATCATAAGATCATCAGAGTCCATATCGCACTCTTCTTTATCAATAATGATCTGTCCCTTCTCGTCAAACATGAAAGATACACATCCAGGTGTTCCTACGTTTCCGCTTCCCTTTGTAAATGCATTTCTTACATTGGAAGCTGTACGGTTCTTGTTATCTGTAAGAGTCTTAACGATAATAGCGGTTCCGTTCGGTCCATATCCTTCATATGTAATACGCTCATAGTTATCAGCAGTTCCTTCTCCGGCAGCTTTTTTGATATTTCTCTCGATTGTATCATTCGGCATGTTGTTTGCTTTTGCTTTTGCAATAACATCACGAAGTCTGCTGTTGTTTGTCGGATCAGCACTTCCACCTTCCTTAACAGCAATTGCAAGTTCACGTCCGATCTTTGTAAAGATCTTTCCTTTCGCTGCATCATTCTTTTCTTTCTTATGCTTGATATTCGCAAATTTAGAATGTCCTGACATATTCTGATTCTCCTTTTCTATTGTATCAATGTATTTTATATAAATTCATTTGCATTTACAGATACACTCCAGGTTCTGTAAAGCACTATCCATATGATTTTACCACGCTTTTTTTGTTCTGTAAAGAATCTGGTTGGATTTATGTAGTAAGATCCAGACTGATTCTTATTGCTTGGTCAATTTTTTTCATTCGTTCCTGATCGATATGACAGACATATTCTCTCAGTCTTTTCTTGTCAATTGTACGGATCTGTTCCAGTAGAATGACTGAATTTTTCATAATATTATAATCATTTGTACAGATTTCAATATGTGTCGGCAATTTTGCCTTATTCATCTTCGACGTAATTGCGGCACAGATGATGGTTGGACTATGTCTGTTGCCTATGTTATTTTGTATTATAAGTACCGGCCGGATTCCCCCTTGTTCGGAACCAACGACAGGACTAAGATCTGCGTAATAAATGTCGCCCCGTTTAATTATCAATTCATTCACACTCCGATATTCCAGTTACTTTTCGTATTTGTTCTCTGATTCTTCTCAGAACCTTTTGTTTTTCTTCTAAGAACATACTAAAGTATCTCCGGTTTTATCGGATGTATGCATGTTAACCGGATTCTTTCAACTATTCCGGTTATTCGAAATAATCAATCTGTTTTACGATCGTACCGTTTTTATAATACTCTCTCGGAACACGCTTGCTCAGATCACAGACAAATTCATAATTGAATCTTCCACTCAGATCAGAAAGATCTTCTACACGGATAACAGCGTCCTTGTCTTTTCCGACCAGAGTAACCGGATCCATAAATTTTGCTTCAGGAATCTCTGTTACATCTACCATAAACTGATCCATGCAGACTCTTCCTACAATATCTGCACGTTTTCCATGGATAAGAACATAGCCTTTATTTGAGAGGGAACGCGGATATCCGTCACCGTATCCGACGGGAATCGTAGCGATCCGCATTTCCTTTGGCGCGACGAAAGTTCCACCGTAACTGATGGAAGTTCCTTTTTCCACATCCTTTACAAAGCTGATATGGCTGATTAATTCCAGTGCCGGTTTCAGGTCAACAGCATCTTTTTTTACTTCATCTGACGGATACATTCCATAAATAGAGATCCCGGCTCTGGCAAGATCATGCTTCATATCCGGAAAATCAATAATTCCGGCACTGTTATCACAATCATAATAGGAGATCTGGACTCCATTTTTTTCTAACTGTTCTTTCATCCAGAGGAATTTTTCATGTTGAGCAAATGTATAAGACTTATCAAATTCATCTGCCTTTGCAAAGTGTGTGAACATTCCTTCCATTTTAATATTAGGAAGTTTGCTGATTCTGGAAATTGTCTCAACACTCTCTTTGCTTACTTTGAATCCAATTCGTCCCATTCCTGTATCAATTTTTATGTGAAGAAATGCGGTCTTTCCTGATCTTACGGCAGCCTCGGCCATTCCCTGAGCCATCTCTTCTGTATAAACTGCTGCACGGATTTCTTTTTCAACCATTTCTTCATACTCATCAGGAAAAACACAGCCAAGAATCAAGATTGGTTTCTTGATTCCATGTGCTCTTAAAGTTCTTGCTTCTCCCATGCATGCTACAGCGTAACCCCAGATGTAAGGCGTTTCCTCAAACATTTCTGCGAGAGGAACTGCTCCGTGTCCGTATGCATCCGTCTTGATAACAGCTATTAAACGTCCATCCTGACCAATGCGCTTTTTCATCTGTTCCATATTATATGCAATTGCGTCCAGATTGATCCTGGCACATACTCTGTTATACTGTTTCATAATTTATCTGCACTCCTTTGCATTCTTCATTGCATCGGCCATCCCCTGAATCAGGTCTCTGGCTAATACGCTGTAACTTCCTTTGCTCTTTTTCGCTTCATCTCCACCACAGGCATGTAGGAAAACTCCCACAGCAGCGGCTTCGAATGGTGCCATATGCTGTGCAAGAAGTCCTGCAATCGTTCCGGCAAGAACGTCTCCGGAACCACCTTTTGCCATAGAGTTATTACCAGCGAGATTTACAAATTTCTGCCGATTTGTCTGTGCGACAACAGTACGACTGTCTTTTAACACACAGATTATGGATGATTTTGTATCCGGTCCGGATTGTTTTATGATCTGATCAAGTGCCTGAAAGCGATCTTCCATGATCTTATCAATACTCCATCCGGTCAGTCTTGACATTTCTTTCATATGTGGAGTTAAAATCACAGGTGCACAACATTGATTTAATAACTCTATATTCCTGCTCAGTAAATTAAGTCCATCGGCATCTATGACACATGGACAAGATACCTTTTTCAATACATTTTTCAATATCTTTTCGGAAATCTGTCCCATTCCAAGTCCACAGCCAATACAAACCACATCAGCCCAGTCAAGAAGACGAGACAGCTGATTGTCATCATAAGAATCATAGCAGGATATAATGGCTTCCGGAAGAAGTTCCTGCAGTGCCAGACGGTTTTCACTTGCTGTATAAATCTGTACTAGACCGGCACCAACTGTATAGGCAGCACAGGCAGAAAAAAATGCAGCACCAGCCATCCCGGGACTTCCGGTGATCATAAGAACTTTTCCATAACTTCCCTTGTGCGAATTCATCATTCTCGCAGGAAGTAGTTTTCCAAGTTCATTTTTGTCAAAAGTATAACAAACATCCAGGCGATTCGAAAAATAGTTCGGATCAATTCCAATCGCAACCGGAATGCTCTCTCCTGCATAGGACTTGCCAGGGAAAAGCTCACAGCCTAATTTTACACATGCCATACACACTGTAAGGTCGGCTCGAAATGCTGTCCCAAGAATCTCTCCTGTTGCAGCACAGATTCCGGATGGGATATCAACAGCAACTTTTTCTGTATCCTGAAGATTCATCCAGTCAATCACATCTTTATAATGTCCTGAGATTTCACGGCAGAGTCCAACACCAAATACAGCATCAATTATTACAGTATATTCTTCATCCGGGAATTCTGTGAATACAGAAATTCCCATATTTTCGACAATCTGTTTCTGACATCGACATTCTTCACTTAAAGAAGCTTCTTTCCCTGCAAATAGTACATCTGCATGCTTTCCCTGTTCGGTTAAGAGCCTTGCTACTGCAAATCCGTCTCCACCATTGTTGCCGCTTCCACAAACAATCAGACTTTTTTCTGTGGAAATATTTTTCTTATGCATTGTCTCGACAATCTGAAGTGCTGCACGTTCCATAAGTACAAGGGATGGAATCCCAATTTCATGAATTGTGTGTGCATCAGCTTCACTCATCTGCTTCCCATTTGGAAGATATCTCATGCTTATCGCCTGACCTTTCTATCATTATTAATTCCTTTTAACATGAACAGATGCTGCGAAACCTCCTTTTGTCAGTTGGTCCCACAGCATCCTTGCAGCTTTGCTAGATTCTATTCTTTATCCTGCTGACAAAGGTTGTAAGATAACTTCATCAGTGTGTCAGATAAATGTACGTTCTCAACGACCACATCCTTTGGAAGGGAAAGGTCTGTATGTGCAAAATTCCAGATTCCTTTCACACCGTTATCTACCAGAATATCAGCCACTTCAATTGCTTTTGATTTTGGAAGTGTCAGTGCAGCAATTTCAATGTCATTATTCTTAAGAAAATCTTCCAGTTCATCAACCATACGCACAGGAATCCCCCTGATCGTTACGCCTTCCAGTCGAGGATTCACATCGAAAAGACTTTTCAGAATAAATCCGCTTCTTTCGAAGGAAGCATAGTTTGCCAGTGCCTGTCCTAAATTACCGGCACCAATGATAATAAAATTATGACTTCTATCCAATCCCAAAATCTTGCCAATCTCTGTATAAAGATATTTCACATTGTATCCGTATCCCTGTTGGCCGAAACCACCGAAATTATTCAAATCCTGACGTATCTGTGAAGCCGTTACATGCATCTTCTTACTCAGGTCACTGGATGAAATTCTCTCTACGCCAGCCTCCAGCAGATCTCCCAGATATCTGTAGTACCTTGGAAGTCTGGAAATGACTGCACGTGATATCTTTCTTTGTTCCAATTTTTAGCCCTCCACTCTTAAACTACTCTTTATTATATAAAAGAGTTAAAGTTCTGTCAAACTTTTGTTTTGCAAAAACCTTTAAAATCCATATATTTTCCTTGTATTTTCGACATTTTTCTATATAATGATAATGTTAGAAGTCAAAAAACGAGGTGAAAATATATGATACTCGCATGTCACAATATAGAAAAAGCGTTTGGGGAACGCGAAATTGTACGAGACGGCTCCTTTCATATTGAAGATCGTGAGAAAGCTGCTCTTGTCGGTGTGAACGGCGCCGGAAAATCAACAATCCTTAAGATGATCATCGGAGAAGAACCTCTTGATGGTGGAGATGTTATTCTCGCGAAAGGAAAGACACTCGGTTATCTTGCGCAGCGTCAGGATTTAAAATCCGGAAATACCATTTATGAGGAAGTGAAAAGTGCAAAAGCGGATATTTTTGCAATGGAAGCTCAGATTCGTTCCATCGAACATGAACTGAAGCATCTGGAAGGCGAGGAATTGCAGAACCGCCTGGAGACCTACAACCGTCTACAGTCCGAATTTGATGCAAGAAACGGTTATGCCTGCGAAAGCGAGATTACAGGTGTATTAAAGGGACTTGGGTTTACGGAAGACGATTTTAATAAACAGACAGATACACTTTCAGGAGGTCAGAAGACCCGTGTTTCTCTCGGGAAATTACTTCTTACAAGTCCGGATATCCTCCTGCTTGATGAGCCGACAAACCACTTGGATCTGAATTCCATTGCCTGGCTGGAAACATATCTGATCAATTATTCCGGAGCGGTATTTATCGTTTCCCATGACCGTTATTTCCTGAATCGTGTTGTTACAAAAGTTGTTGAGATTGATAATGCACAGGTTCGCATGTACCTTGGAAATTATAAAGATTATGCAATGAAAAAACAGCAGATCCGAGATGCACAGCTGAAAGAATACATGAATCAGCAGCGTGAGATCAAACATCAGCAGGCTGTTATTGATAAATTAAAGTCTTTCAATCGTGAAAAATCAATCAAACGTGCAGAGAGTCGTGAGAAAATGCTTGACAGGATTACGCCATTGGACAAACCGGTTGACAGTACGAAAGAAATGCATTTTACGCTGGAACCATCGCAGATCAGCGGAAATGATGTTCTTACAGTGGAACATCTCTCAAAGCAATTTGACAATCAGGTTCTCTTCAGTGATATCAGTTTTGAAATCAAACGTGGTGAACATGTCGCTGTGATTGGTGATAACGGAACCGGAAAGACAACACTTTTAAAGATCATTAATCAGGTTATTGCAGCGGATCAGGGCGAATTCACACTTGGATCCAAAGTGACGATTGGTTATTACGACCAGGAACATCACGTACTTCATGATGATAAGACCATTTTTGATGAGATTTCTGATGACTATCCTGATCTTACCAATACACAGATCAGAAATACACTCGCTGCATTCCAGTTTACCGGAGATGAAGTGTTCAAAGAGATTCATACGTTAAGCGGTGGAGAAAAAGGCCGCGTATCACTTGCCAAACTTATGCTTTCGGAAGCAAATTTTCTAATCCTTGATGAGCCGACCAACCATCTGGATATTACTTCCAAAGAAATTCTGGAAGAAGCATTAAATAACTACAGCGGAACGATTCTTTATGTATCCCATGATCGTTATTTTATCAATCAGACTGCCTCCCGGATCCTTGAACTGGTGAATCAGACATTTGTTAATTACATCGGAAACTACGATTATTATCTGGAGAAAAAAGAAGCACTGACACTTGCTTATGCTTCTGGAAATGAAACAAATGCAGAAAATGTATCCAATCCAGTTGATTCTATTGCATCCACTCCTGTTTCGGATTCAAAATTAAGCTGGCAGGAACAGAAGGAACAGCAGGCACGTGAACGTAAACGTAAAAATGAGTTGAAGAAAACAGAGGAAGAAATCGCAAAACTTGAAGATCGCAACACAGAGATTGACGAGGAACTGACGAAAGAGGAAGTTTATTCAAACTCTATTGAATGCCAGAAACTTTCAACAGAACGCGCTGCAAATGAAGCAAGATTAGAAGAATTGTATGAATTGTGGGAAGAATTGGCAGAATAATGAATCTGCATAACAGTAATCGCCTGACAGCTACTACTTATGGTAACTGTCAGGCGATTTGTTTTAAGATTACATTTTCAAATTTAGTCCAACTTGAATCGGGATCAAGGTTTGTTTCTATACTGTACCGGTGTGATATTATACAGTTTTTTAAATGTTCTGTTAAAATGCTCTACATTCTGATATCCCACAGATTCTGCAATACTTTCTACAGTTGCACTGCTGCTCTTAAGCATTGCTCTTGCCTTTTTCATACGGATTTCTTTCAGAATATCTCCGAATGTCATTCCTGATTTTTCTTTAATGTATTTTGACAAATATGGTTTTGAAAGGAAGAACTTCTCAGCAAGATCGTCCAATGTAACTTCTTTATAATTTGCGTAAATATAATTTGTAATATCTAATAATCTTTCATCCTTGCATGTCTGGGATCTCTGTACGCTATCCAATTTATTCACTGCAACAACGAGTGCTTCAATAGATGCTTTGATAATATCGGCATCAACTCCGACACCCCAGTAACGCTTTTTGTTGGAAACAACACCGACATAAGCAACAGCTCTGGAAGAAGATCCTTTTGTCAAAGAATGCTCCTCGTAAAATGCAAGTTCAAACTCGATATCAAAATAATGCTTAATCGCATTGCTGACAGCATCCAGGCGTCCGTTTCCAACACCTGTGATCTTGCGGTTACTTCCATTGTGGTGAATCGTTGCTTCTGCGACAATTCCATCTTCTTGTTTAAAGTGGCATTCATCAACACTGAAAATTGGTTTCGCATTGATGTAATGGTCTTCAAAGATATGATATACATTGTCTGGTGTAAGTTCTTCGTGAGCCTTGTCGGAAACATCTTTTACAAGATATCCGACTTCTTCTCTCATCTTTTCCGGTAAGCTGATTCCAAAGCTCTGCTTCAGGATATAGTTTACGCCACCCTTTCCTGACTGGCTGTTAATACGAATCACATCGGAATCGTATCTTCTACCAACATCCTGTGGATCAATTGGGAGATATGGAACAGTCCATGTCTGACAGTCATGTTCATCTCTCCAGGTCATGCCTTTCGCAATTGCATCCTGATGTGAACCGGAGAATGCTGTGAATACAAGATCTCCTGCATATGGCTGGCGCGGAGAAACTTTCATTCTTGTTACGCGTTCATAGACTTCACAAATGTCACTCATGTTAGAGAAATCAAGTTCCGGATTCACTCCCTGAGAAAACATGTTCATTGCAAGTGTAATAATATCTACGTTACCTGTTCTCTCACCGTTTCCGAACAAGGTTCCTTCAATTTTATCAGCACCGGCAAGGATTCCAAGCTCAGCATCTGAAACTCCTGATCCTCTGTCATTGTGCGGATGCAGAGAAAGAATTACATTCTCTCTGTCGCGCAGATGCTTGTTAAAATACTCTACCTGACTTGCGAATACATGAGGCATAGCATTTTCCACTGTTGTAGGCAGGTTGATGATCGCTTTGTTATCAGCTGTTGGCTGCCAGATCTCAAGGACTGCGTTGCAGACTTCCAAGGCATAGTCAACTTCTGTTCCCTGAAAACTTTCCGGACTGTACTGGAATGTAAAGTTTCCATCTGTTTCTTCTGCTAACTCTTTCAAAAGCTTTGCACCGTCAATTGCAATCTGTTTTACCTGCTCTTTATCTTTCTTAAATACCTGTTCTCTTTGTGCGACAGATGTTGAATTATATACATGGATAATAGCATGTGGAGCACCTTTGACAGCGTCAAAGGTTTTTCTGATAATATGCTCTCTTGCCTGTGTCAGAACCTGGATCGTAACGTCATCCGGAATCATGTTCTGCTCGATCAGTGTTCTTAAAAACTGATATTCCGTCTCAGACGCAGCCGGGAATCCAACTTCGATCATCTTGAATCCTACATCCACGAGCAGCTGGAAGAATTCCAACTTTTCATCCAGACTCATCGGCTCGATCAGTGCCTGGTTACCATCTCTCAAGTCAACACTGCACCAGATTGGTGCTTTGTCAATTGAATCTTTCTTTACCCAGTCATAACATGGCTCAGGTGGCATAAAGTAAGTCTTTTCGTATTTCCTCCAGTTTTCCATAATGTGTACCTCTCTTATATTTAATCAATTTAGTTGTTGTTTTTTAACACTCGTTTATATTAGCACAGGAAAGTCTTAGATTGTAGTGACTATTTTAATCACCTCGCTTGATCTTTTTTAATATTTCCTGCTTTTTGGTACGAATTTTGTATAGAAAACAGGTGGAAAATATATTCCACACATTTTTTGAAGGTTCTCTTTTCTGCGTTCTGTGTTGTATAGACGGGATATTCACGGATCAATTTGTCATTTAACGTGCAGCGAATCCTGCCGACTTGCATTCCTTTCCTTACAGGAGCATCCAACTGATCAGGAATCTCATAGTCAACAGAAATCGTTTCATCTTCTTTCAATAGGAAAGAAACAGGTGTCAGATTTGCAGTAAGAGGAATTTTGGTTCCGTTTTTACCGGGATAATCTATCGTATCTGAACGTGCCTTTATCCCATTATTTATAAATATCTGCCGGACAGGTAATTCAATTTCAAATGTTTTATACTGATAATGATCTAAAGCATAAGTCATAAGAGTTCTCATATCGGACCATTTATAACTCTTATTATTTGGCCATCCGCAGGCAAGGAGCGCAACAATAAATGTCCGCTCATCTCTACGCAGCGCACCGACATAACAATATCCGGCATCTGAAGTAAATCCTGTTTTTCCGGAAAGAGCGCCGTCCATCATATTTAAGAATGCATTATGATTATAACAGCTGAACGACCGTTTTCCTTCAACATCTTGAAACTGATAGGTTTCGGTACGCGTGATCGTAAGAAATTCTTCCTGTTTCTTAGAATTCATAATACAATAACGCATGATCCTTGCAAGATCTTCTGCTGTAGTGTGATGGATTCCATTTGAATCTGCTGCATCTAATCCATTTGGTGTGATAAAATAAGTAGAATAACAGCCGATCGTCCGCGCTTTTTGGTTCATCAGATCTGCGAATTTCTCTACACTTCCGGCAACAGCTTCTGCAATTGCAACCCCAGAGTCATTATGTGACTCCAGCATTAAGGAATAAAGAAGATCTTTTAAATAGAACCGTTCTCCTGCAACCATTCCAAGATGTACCTTTGGCTGTGCAGCAGCCTGATCGCTTACTGTAACAATCTGATTTTCTGAATCCATTATGCTGCTCTCTAATGCAAGGATGCAGGTCATAATCTTTGTTGTACTTGCCATTGCCCGTTCTTCCTGTCCATTTTTGGAAAATAAAATACGCCCACTGTCTGCATCCATTAAGACGGCAGACAGGGCGTATAATTGTTTTAGCTCATCTGGAACTACCTGACGTTCGTTAGAACTGACATTTATCTTCCAGTTTTGTCCTGCATGATCAGATGTAGTTCCAAAAACATGAACCGGAAAAGAAATTCCAATGATCATGCTGACAATCAGTATGCGAACAAAGAATAAATAGATTCTGAAATACCGTTTTTTGAATTCTGTCATCAATTGATTTCCTATCTATATTGGAAGCTCCATTCTTCTTTTTATTTTATGATTCCAATGCAAGTTGTAGAATTCAAAAATCAAATGTCCATACGGATCTTTGCCTCATCCTCTGCTTCTTCTTTGAAATGTTCCAGCTGCTCCGGATTCAATGACGGAAGATCATCAATCGACGATACACTGAATCTTCTTAAGAATTCTTCCGTCGTGCCGAAAAGAATCGGTCTTCCAGGTGCATCAAGTCTTCCGACTTCTTCTACCAGACCATATTCCACAAGTTTATTTACTGCATGATCAGACTTTACTCCACGGATCTTTTCTACCTCGATCTTAGTGATCGGCTGTTTGTATGCAATGATTGACATTGTCTCAAGAAGAACGTCCGTCAGAGTATATTTCTTTGGCTGCTTTGCCACACGGATCAGATAGTCATACATTTCCTTCTTTGTACACAGCTGATAAGACTTGTCCAGTTCAATGATGCGGATTCCTCTGTTCTTTGATTCGTATTTCTTCATCAGATCCTGAAGTAATTCTTCGGTTGTCTGCTCATCCTGTTCGATTGCTTTCGCAATTTTACTTAGTTCAACAGACTCTCCCATTGTAAATAAAATAGCTTCAATTGCAGCCTGAAGTGTTTTTACTCCTGCCATTTACACTACGTCTCCTTTTCTCTCGATCATGATCTCACCACAAGTAGATTCTTGTTCAACATAAATTTCACCCAGCTTCATCATTTCAAGAATCGCAAGAAATGTAACAACAACATGCATTTTACTCTTCTGCTTCTGAAGAAGCTGACGGAAACTGAACCGGCGGTGTTCTTGTAAATAATCACGCACATAAAGGAACTTATCTGTGAGTGAAACTTCCTCTTTCTCAATCTTGCCAAATTTACTTCTTACCGGATCCACTTTATCTGTCTGCCGACGCATAACTTCCTGAAAAACTTTCTTTAACTGTACCATTGTCAGATCCCCAAGTAAAAGGTCAAGATCAACTGGCTCCACATATTCAAGAACTTCTTCCGGAATTGTCGGATTCTTATATAAAATCAGATCCGCATCTACCTGGCGGTCTCTGAGCTCATAAGACATGTATTTATACATTTTATACTGTAGCAGCTGTTCAACCAGTTCCTGCCTTGGATCTTCTTCCTCTCCGTCTTCTTTGACTTCTTTTGGAAGAAGCATCTTGCATTTAATATCCAACAACGTCGCTGCCATAACAAGAAATTCACTCATCACATTCAGATCTTCCCGTTGCATCTGACGGATATATTCCATGTACTGATTCGTAATCTCCACAATGGGGATATCGTAAATATCTACTTTATTCTTCTCGATCAGATGAAGGAGCAGATCCAACGGTCCTTCAAATACTTCCAGTTTTACCGGTATTCCCATAATAATCTCCTTTTATCTGCAAAGGTTGATTGCAATCACTTCTGCCGGATTGAACAGTCTCACATTAAATGTATGTGTTCCAAGCCCTTTGCTGACGATGATCGTCTGTTCTCCCTCCACGGTCATCTCTCCTGAATATTTTGGAAAAAGAAATGCCTGCGGAGTGATCACGCCGCCAATTCCCGGCAAGCGTACACATCCTCCATGTAAATGTCCAGACAAAATCAGATCGGAACCCCATTCCTTATAAGCTTCCATATAGGATGGATTGTGGGCAAGCAGAATGTGATAACTGTTGTCTGCGAAATTCTCTGTTGTCTCCTGCTGTTTTTCCTGATTTCCTGTAGTATGCTTTTCTCCCAGGCATCTGCGTACATCTTCAGCGGTGACATCCGCCTTGCGGAATTTTTTATTCACAATCAGTGGGAGTTCCAATCCGCTGATATAAATGTGTTGATTTCCCAACAGAATATCGCAACTTTCATTTTCCAGAAAACGAACCCCTTTTGCCTGTAACTTTTTACGATACTCTTCATAACACAAAGAATAGTTTTCCTGATTCTCTTTGATTCTCTGTTCATGATTTCCACTCGCATAATAAACCGGGCAGAGCTGCGGCAGACGACTGACAAAATCCAGTGCCTCTTGGTATCGCACGTCATTTTTTGCCACCAGCATATCTCCGCCAATTAAAATCAGATCCGGCTGCTCTGCTTTTATAGCTTCGAACAATTTATTGTTCTGCTTACCATAAACATGGTTGTGCATATCACTTAAAAAAATAATTCTGTTCACTGAGTCTTTTTCGGCTGTGCAGGTTATCTTTGGTGAATGTACTTCGTAATGTGTTACACAAAAAGAATGCTGCTCCCGATACATTTCTGCTAATATAACCGTGCACACAATCAGAAAAAGAACTGTGAAAAAACCTAAGATGCTCATATCGTATGTATCTCAGACATCTCAGCTTCTGCAATCGCCACACCGGAACTTGATCCAATACGGTCTGCACCTGCATAAAACATCTTCCGTGCATCTTCCAGTGTATGAATACCACCGGATGCCTTTACCTTCATGTCAGAGCCAACCGTACGCTTCATAAGAGAAACTGCTTCTACAGTTGCTCCGCCGGTTGAGAAACCAGTAGAAGTTTTTACATAGTCTGCACCTGCATCACGGCTCACAAGACAAGCTTCCTGAATCTCTTCGTCTGTAAGCAGACATGTCTCAAGAATCACCTTTACAATCACGTCATCCCCGGCAGCAGCTACAACCGCACCGATATCTCTTCTTACATAATCCCAGTTTCCACTCTTCAATGCTCCAATATGGATAACCATATCCAGCTCTTCTGCGCCGTCTTTCACTGCTGCTGTTGCTTCTGCAATCTTCGCAGTTGTTGACATTGCTCCTAACGGAAAACCAATCACGGTACATACTTTAATTCCTGTATTTTTCAGAAGAGAGGCACAAAGCGCAACACAACTTGAATTCACACAAACAGAATGAAATCCGTACGTAACTGCTTCCTCACATAATCCACGGATATCTTCCTCTGTTGCATCTGCTCTTAATAATGTATGATCAATACGTTCTGTAATCATTAATTTAATCTGCCTCCTGTATTTTTATATCCATTGCGGGTAGTAAAATTTCATAAAACAGACTGAAAATCATTCTGAGCTACCCGCACTCGTATCCTTTATTATAAAACATTTTCCATGTTCCCGACAAGTGTTATAATAATTTCTTCCAAATCTTTTTTAGATAATCTCCAAAATCTGCCTTTTCCACAGGTGTCGAAGCGATCAGATTTACGGATCCGATTTCTTTCCCGCTTATCCGATAACAAATCCGGCCAACTGTTTCCCCTTTTTTCACAGGTGCTTTTACTTCATCTGGAATTTCTGTTATTTCTTCGACTTTCGATAAATCAGATCCTTCTGTATCTACATAAGTAAATCCTTCCTCATATTGAATCTTTAGATGATCTTCTTTGCCACCTTTCACCAGAACCACTGGCAGTTTCCGTTCTTTTGCTTTATAAATCTGACATTTCCCAAATCCATAATTCAATAAGGTTACCGCATCCTTAAAACGGCTTTTTGAATCTTCAGCGCCCATAATTACTGCAATCAGATCCACACCATTCTTACTTGCCGTTGCCGATACACAGAACTTTGCCTTTCCGGTGGATCCGGTTTTCAGACCAGTGGCATATTCGTACTGCCGGATCAGCTTATTTGTATTCGTCAGGCCAAATTCTGAAGATCCACGGGCAGTTGTATGCGTGATATTTTCCATCCAGACCGTACAGTAATCCTTTATCTGCGGATATTTGGTCATCAGTTCCCGCGACATGAGTGCAATGTCTCTGGCACTCATCTCATGGCCATCTGCATCTAATCCGTTGCAGTTTACGAAGTTTGTATGTTTCATTCCAAGTCCTTTTGCCCGCTCATTCATTTGTTTTACAAATTCTTGTTCATTACCGCAGATACATTCACTCATAGTTACACATGCATCGTTTGCGCTTGCGACAGAAATGCATTTTAGCAGCGTATCTACCGTCTGGATCTCTCCCGGTTCCAGGAATACTTGAGAACCTCCCATAGAAGCTGCATACTCGGAAGTTGACACTTCATCATCAAGTGATATGGTTCCGTTTTCTAATGCATCAAAGATTAACAACATTGTCATGATCTTTGTAACACTTGCCGGTGGCCGCGCAGTATCTGCATCTTTTTCAAATAAAACCGTTCCCGTAGACATTTCCATAAGAATACCAGACGGCGCACTTATTTCTACTTCTTCCGCGTGGACTACACTTGTCGGAAATGTAATCCTATACAGCAGAAAAACACTCAGCAGAATCACTGTAAAACCTTTCTTCATCTGCAATTCCCCCATGGACTATTCTTTTACCAGTATAGTAGCGATGAAGGGGAAATATGTCTGGAGAGAATTGACTTTTCAATTTTACAGGCGTATATTAGAGGTACTGTCCATTTTCTGTGATTTCAGAAAAATGGAATCTAATATTAGGAGGTCAAAATGAGCTCACGCACTTATTACGATATCTTAGGTGTATCCAGAGATGCGACTCTGGAAGAAATTACTTCAGCGAAAAATGCATTGGCTAAGGTCTACCATCCGGATGCCAATATGCATAAAGATATAGATACAACTGCTTTTATGCAGGAGATTCTGGAAGCCTACCGGGTTCTTTCCAATCCGGCGAAAAGAAAAGCTTATAATCTGGAAATTTTTGGAGTTACAGACCGTGTTTTTAAGACATTTAAGCTTACACCGGAAGACGAGAAAGAATCCGTTTCTTTCGTGACTTACTGGAATGCCGCAGTGCAGCTCCAGGATATCATTGATCAAAGTGTTCGTGTAATGGAACGTGCTTCCAAGACAAAGACACTCTCTCAAAAATTAATGAAAAAGCTTGGGAAAAATGATCCGGATGAGATGCACCGCGAACGCCAGCTCAGCCGCCTTTCCATGCAGGCAATGCGTCAGATTACCACATTGAAAATGGCAGGAATTCCAAGCGAATACTGGAATATAGATGCCATGAACTGGGTACTGGTCCGTTGGGGACAAAAACAGGATACGGATTTCCGAAGCATGTTTAAACGATATGATATCTACGTGGAGAAACATTATTCCACTTCCGAGAAGAAAAAACTGCATGCATATAAACGTCAGTTTCATCACAATTTGAAAAAGCTTCTTTCCTATGCATTGGAGGCATAAGAGACAGGGAGAAATATTTCCGGTATATTTATTAGAAGAATGAGGTATATCAATGAAAATAAGAGTAGCATTTGTATGTTGGGGGAATATTTGCAGATCAACCTTAAGCGAAAGCGTGTTTACCTATAAGGTAAAAGAAAAAGGGTTGAGTGATCAGTTTGTAATAGACAGTTTTGCGACAAGCACAGAAGAAATCGGAAATCCACCGCATAGAGGTACAGTAAACAAACTAAAAGAAGTTGGAATTCCTTTAGTACCACATCGTGCAAAACAGATTTCATTTTCTGATTATGATAATTTCGATTATATCATAGGTATGGATTCGATCAATATAAAATATCTTAACCGCATGCTTAAAGGTGATCCGGATGGTAAAGTTTCTAAACTTTTAGATTACACATCACGTAAAGGTGCTGATATTGCGGATCCTTGGTATACTGGGAATTTTGATGCAACTTATAGAGACGTAAATGAAGGATGCGATGGCTTATTAGCGTATATATTAGAGCAAAAATAATCGAGGGGGCAGATATGCTCCCTCTTATCTATTTCATTATTATTTAATGTCTAATCCAAATCTGTAAATCTCACTGATCTTGGCCTGTGCCTGTTCAGATTCTTTTTTCTTGATAATTTCATTCCGATCACTTAAAATAGCAAGCATTTCATCCACAACTTCTACATCCGGCAAATCAGAATAATGGGATAAATATCCGATCATTCTTGTTGCTGTATAATCGGTATTCAGATTTCTGGTGACAAGATCACATAAATTCTCCGGGTAACCTCGTTCCATCATCAGATTGTAGAGCTGCATGCTGATTTCTGTTCTTGGTTTCATGGGTCTTCTCTCTCTTCTCCTCTTACAAACTCAACTGCATTTTCTGTTTTAAAACGAATTGCAAAGTATCCTCTATTTTTTTACTGTCAATGGGTTTTGCAATATGTGCATTCATTCCGGCATCTATGCAGTCCCTGATATCATCCTGAAATGCATTCGCTGTCATCGCAATGATGGGTATCTCTTTTGTATCTTTACGGTTCAATGTCCTTATCTGTCTGGCTGCTTCTAATCCATCCATTACCGGCATCATAATATCCATAAAAATAAAATCAAATCTGCCTGGAACTGACTGGGAAACAATATCCACAGCCTCTTTGCCATTTTCTGCCGTAGTCACAACCATCTTTTCATCTTCCAGCATCATTTTTGCAATTTCCAGATTTAGCTCATTATCCTCAACTAATAATACACTCTTACCGGACAGATCAGGCTTTTCCACTTTTTTTTGCTGTTCCTTCTCAGCATTATGATCAATCTTAAGTGGTATCGTGACAGTAAACGTTGTACCTACATTTTCTTTACTTTCCAGTTTGATTGTTCCGTTCATCATGTCCACAATATCTTTTACAATAGAAAGTCCAAGTCCGGCACCACTATATCCATTCGTTGTTTCTTTTCCTTCTCTGGCATAGGATTCAAATGCATGTTTCTGAAATTCTTCGCTCATACCAAGTCCCGTATCAGAACATACAAATTCAAAAACCGCCGTCTTGTCATCACTTGAAATCTCATTGAAATACAGGCTTACTTTACCACCGCTTCGGTTATATTTAACGGCATTTCCAGCAAGATTCATAAGAAGGCGGTTTAGATATTCCTCACTGCCAATAACATATCTGTGATGAAAAGTACTCATGGAAGCTCCGCCTTCAAAGCTGATACCATACTCCTTTGCATTTGTCTCAATAATCGAAATCTGTTTTACGAGCATTGCAACTAGATCAAATGGCTTGTTTACCAACTGTAATGTTCCAGATTCTACTTTTCCGATATCCAGGACATTATTTAGAAGGGACTGCAGATAGTCCATCGATTGCATTACTTTCGCTTTACATTCATACAATTTTTCCTTATCGCCACAATAACGCTCTGATATATTGATCATCCCAATAATTCCATTTAAAGGTGTCCGGATATCGTGGCTCATATGTCTCAAAAAATCTGTCTTTGCACTGTTCGCCTTTTCTGCCTGCTGCTGTGCCTCTTTTGCCTTTTTCTCTGCAATTCTGGCTTTTTGGAGTAATCTAAGTATCAGTATCAGCACGGTCAAAAAAACAGATACAACAAGCACCGTAAAGCCCCAGAAATTGTCCCTTATAAACTCCTTTACCGTAACTTTCTTCAGATTACTGTCATACATATACACAGCATTGGAGAATTTTGAAACAGACATTGTTTTTATAGTCTTATTCAGGACAGACAGCAGCATGCTGTTTCCATGTCTGACTGCAAATGACACCAAATCGTACTTTTCCAGAAAAACACTGTACAGTTTATTATCATCGAAATATTGTTTCAGCTTGCCTGAGTCCATAATCATGCAGTCTGCTTTTCCATTATATACAGCCTTTTTTGCATCCTTCCAGGTAGCATATTCCTTCACATGCCACTGTGGATAATTATAGGAAACATAAGACTTCAAATCACTCTCTTCTCTTGGTATCGCAACCGTATTTTCAGCATTTTCATCAAAACTCTTTTTAACCGTTACAGCCGCCATATTATACTTCCAGACAGTATCTGTCAGATCATAGCCCAGGTCTTCGGCAGCATTCGTATTTTTCATCACATGAAAAATCATATCAATTTCTCCATCATGCAACGCTTTTTGCATATCCTCTTGTGAATCATACCCCTTGATATTAAATTTCAAAGTCTGCCCTTTCAGGCAGTTTTGTGCAAGCTGGATGTAATCCGTGATCAGGCCACTCTCTTTTCCGGTTTCTGTATCAAGAGTACTGACCCCGCCATCGTTTATCAAACAACCTATTTTGATTGCTCCATGCTCTGACAGCCATTTCTGTTCTTCTCCCGTCAGAAAATATACACTGTCCACTGACAGAAACTGCTTATGCAGTTCATCTGCATAATAAGGATCATCATCTGTGATCCTTCTCATAGCATTATCCAGCTCTGTCTTTAAATCAGAATGACTCTGGCCAATCGCAAAATATATTTTTGAACTTCCGAGATTCGTTAAGGCCACCATTCCGTACCCACCCAGACGGGAATCCTCTAACGATACAAAAGCGTCAATTTCTCCGTCTGCAATTTTCTTCAAAGCATCTTCATTATTTGAAACATTGACATGCTGTGTATGCAGATCATATTTCTTTTCCCACTCGTTCAATATCATTTCCGACAGGTAACCCATAAGCACCCCAATCTTTTTCCCATTGAAAGATGCAGTGTCATAGGATGAGAGGTCTGTATGATCGGGTTTTACGTAGACATAATATCTTTCGTCTCCCATTGGAATAGCGGAAAAAAGCATAGTCTCTGCCCGTTCCTCCGTATAAGAGACTCCTTCTATCATATCCAGCTCATCATTTTTTAATTTGTCAAAACAATTTTCCCATGTACAATCTACATATTCATAGTTCCACCCGGTATAACCTGCGATTTTCTGCAGATATTCATATCCATATCCGCTTCTTTTTCCATTTCCATTTATCTTATCATACGTACCATCCGGCACACCAATCCTGACAACTCTCTCTTTCTGATTTTCTGCTGCAAAAGCATAAACCGGACAGATTGAAAAAAGGATGCAACTGCACAATATTAAAATGATACCCCTTTGCAATACTGATTTATTCATTTTTATCCCTTTACGTGGCATTGTAATTACTCTAATTTTGCATTTTTCTATTTTACAGTGTCAAAATATCCAACGATTCCAATGTATCCATCCTTCTTTAAAGGCGACCACAATGTATGCAATTTCATTCTATACATACCTTATAATCGTTTTTATAACTTCATCAATCACAATCGGCTTTGACAAATGTGCGTTCATTCCTGCATCCAGTGATGCCTGAACATCTTCTGCAAATGAATTAGCTGTCA
>OGYK01000518.1_pt1 | contig 31977 bp, 45 predicted proteins | sample 1576501 | NCBI WGS metagenome assembly OGYK01 (sample SAMEA3541530, study PRJEB24748) | human gut metagenome | biome: human gut; feature: human-associated habitat; material: faeces | place: China | collected 2012
GTTGGCGGTGATACTGCTGTAAGTGAACCGGATTTTAGCAGAGCTACAATCGGTGCAACTTATGTAGACGGTTCGGTAGCTTGGGAAGTTATTCCACGAGCTTATAGGTTACAGACAGCAACAAATGTTGAAATTCAGAATGTAATTACAAAGGAGCTGGCATAATGGCTAACTTGCAAAAATTAATTGATCTTGACGGATTAAGCTATTTTTTAGGACAGATTAAAGCTAAATTTGTTCGTTCTGTAAATAATATAAAACCTGATTCTAGTGGCAATATTAATATCGCTAATATGACAGGTGCAACATATTACAGTTCTGGTAAATCAGGACTTGTGCCTGCTCCTGCCGCAGGAAAGCAAGATATGGCGTTATGCGGTGATGCTACATATAAAGTTTTGCCTATCACTGGTGGTGGTACGGGTGCTACCAATGCTGTTACTGCAAGAGCTAATTTAGGTATCGACGCAGCTATTGCGGAAGCAAAAACAGTTTTGAAGGTGTGGTGACACTATGTTTATAGCAATCTATAAAGGTGAAATGTGTCTAGCCAAACATGGTGGCAAGGATTGTTGTTTCGCTTACCAAAAAAGCACCTATGCCCAGCTTACCATAAAACTTCCTAATGGTAGTGTTTTGGCAAGTAAAACCGTAAAAATTAATGGCACAAATTATTCCACTGATTCAAGCGGTAGAATTGCTCTGTTTGGAAATTATGGTGATGTATTGAAATGCAACTTTAGCTATGATTATGGTTCAGATACGTACATCGGAACAGCAGAAATTGTATTTGGCATCAACTATACTATTAACCTAGTGCTTAACACTGTTACCTTAACTGTTCGGCGTTACGAAACAAGCTACCAAACTCTTACCACTATTTACAACGGCAGAACCTATAATAATGAGGTAACTTTAAAAGTTGTTAAAGGTTCAAGTGTAAGGGTATACAGTGGAGGTAGTTGGGACTATACAGGTTCTATTATAGTCAACGGCACAGATAGTGGTAAAACAGATTACACCTTTACAGTGATTACAGATACCACTGTAACTACTTCTCAACCATATGATGATTCTAGTTGTGGAAGTGAAGGTGGCTGTGGTGGAGGTGAAGCTTAATGGCTGATATAACACAAATACGGAATATGTATTTAATGCTCGGTACTTCTTGCAATATGACCTGTAGACACTGTAGCCAAATTCCTGTTAAAGGTAAGAAAGTACAAAAGCAGGAATGTTCTGTTGCCGTATTAAACTTCATTAAGCAATGGGATAACGAACGAACTAGACCTAAAACATTATGGTTTTGGGGAGGTGAGCCTCTGTTATATTTAAAAACAATCAAGGGTATTGTAGAACAGCTAAGGGGTACGGACATAAGGTTTGGTATATTTACCAACGGACTGTTGCTAACCGAAGAAGTCGTCGGGTATTTAAATGAGCATGGCTTTTTGGTGATTATGAGTTATGACGCTCCTAATCCTGTAGCAGTACGGAGCAAAGCACCTAGTGAAGAAAACATTAAATGTTTTTTGTCTATCAAGGACAGAATAATCAATATGGTTTTCAGTGCGATAAATGACGATATAGAAGCAGGATTAAAAGTCATTCAATCAAAATTTCCCAATACTCCAATGAGCATTGGAATTATGCAAGTAATGAGCGATATTCCCGAAGATACATACGATTATAAGGACAATGCAATTAGGGACAATATTTTCAAAATGGCTAAAGCAGTAAAGGACGGGAACGACCCATACGGAAGCTGTTGGAAGTTACTAGGACGTTTAATCAAGCGTTGGAGAGGGTTTAACAAAACAAGATGGTTGGAAGAGCCTTATCCACCCTGTCTTTCTGGATTAATAATATTCTCTGTTGACTTAAACGGTAATGTTTTCTCGTGTCATAATGCAGGTGTAGTCGCGGGAAAAATCACAGAGCCATACGAAAACTTAGTGAAAAAGCAACTTCAAATGTGGAAACGCTTACAACCGACAAGATGTAGGACGTGTGAACATTTAGATATTTGCCACAGCCGTTGTCCTGTAGCTATGAAAACCAATGATGGTGGAGAGTATGTACAATGTAAATTCATGCGTGAATTATGGCGTGCCGTAAAAGATGCGGCAACAGAATATGATTTATAGGAGGTAAACTATGGTTACACAAACACCATTAAATATTATTAATGTCTTTCCTAGTGAAGCAAGCTACGAGAGCAACAAAGGAAGTTTAGGTGCAAATGAAATTTCTTTAGTTTCAGGAGTAGGTGTTATTTTAGCATCATACACTTCTGACACATCATGGTACAGAAAGTGGTCTGATGGTTGGGTAGAACAGGGCGGGACATTTACATCACTGTATGACCAAGCTGTTACGTTAATTGTTCCTATGAAGGATACCAACTATACTATTCTGACTTCAAAAACAAACATGGGGTCTGCTGTTGTTATTGTATATAAAGTAACTACTACATCATTTAATGTTCTTGGACGTGGTCAAGGTGGTTCGGGATTTGGTGAAAATGTATCAGGATATTGGTATGTTGCCGGATGGGAGCGTAAATAAAATGATAGGAACTAAGTTTTTTAAAGAGAATTTTGATGGAAAAAATTATGCAGATGCTGCTAAATGGTGTAATGCCAATGGTGCAACTATTGAGGATAAAGGTGAATACTACGAGGTAGTAGAAATTCCTGCTCAAACATTTAACGAATTTAAAACTATAAAGCTTACACAAATTGACGAATGGACAGCAGCAAAAATAACAGGAGGTTTTGTCAGCAGTGCCAGCGGAGAACCTGTGCGTTACGACAGCGATTTAGAAACGCAGGTTACTATGCAAGGTATTGCCCTTAATGTAAATACTGAGCAATTCAATGAGAAGTACCCTATTGGTTGCCCTGTTCGTGGCTATAAAGACGGTGAAAAAGAAAAGACAATTCAGTACCTTAGTGCTAGTCAAGTGTTACAGTGGTTAGCTGACTTAAGCATACATATAGGAGATTGTAAACAAGCAGGATGGAAAAAACAGGCTGAAGTAGAATCTTGCAAAACTGTTTTTGAACTCAACAATATAGAATTGTAAGAGGTGATAGCGGTGTTTAAAGTTGATGACAACAACATCAGAATGATTAGAGGTGATAGCGGTGTTTTTAACATTAGCATCACCGATATTAACGGCAGGAATATTGAGCTAACTGACAGCGATGTGTTAACATTTACGCTTCGTCGCACAGCACGTAACCCGACTATCGTTCTGCAAAAAGTTATCGTTAATGGTGAGCTTGATATTAAGCCAGCAGATACTGAAGGGTTAGCGTTTGGAGCTTATGTATATGACATTGAGCTTCGCCGTGCTGATGGCTACGTTGATACAGTTATTCCGCCGCATGAGTTCCTCTTAATGGAGGAGGTGACATACTAATGAGGTTACATGGTACGCTGACGGCTGCGAAAGGTGAGCTGCATGGCAATTTGTCACCGAACAAAGGGAACCTACATGGGATGTTGTCAGCACGGAGTATCGGTGCTGATATTTATGACGGAGCTTATACGGTACACTCCGAAGCTCATGAAGTGCAGATATTGCCGACGGCAAACAAACAATTAACAAAAAATATTACTGTCGAAAAAATTCCATATTTTGAAACATCCAATTTATCCGATGGAATTACGGCATACATAGGAAGCGAGGTCGAAGTAAATTATGGCTGAAAAAAACATCTCTAAAGTAGTGTATGGAGGAAAAACATTAATCGACTTAACCGCCGATACTGTTACAGCAGATAAGATATTGAGCACATATACTGCTCACGATAAAAGCGGTGCGCCGATTGTAGGCACTTGCACTTTTAACGCCGATACTTCTGATGCGACTGCTGCCAGCGCAGAAATCCTCAGCGGAAAAACAGCCTACGTCAACGGCGTTAAAATTACAGGCGAGATGAAGAACAATGGTGCTGTCAGCGGTGAAATCAGTAAGAAAGCTGACGAATACACTGTACCAATCGGCTATCATGACGGCGCAGGCAAAGTTAAAATCAGCGCAACAGAGCAGGCTAAAATCATTGCGACAAACATCAGAGCAGGTGTAAGCATCTTAGGCGTAACAGGCAACATGAGCGGTGCTGAGGATGTTAAAGCGCAATCTAAAACAGTTACCCCTAAGACAACAGCGCAGACTGTATTGCCGGATAGCACACAAGGTTTTAATTATTTGTCGCAGGTTACTGTCAACGCAATCCCCTACAACGAAAGCGACAATGCCCAAGGCGGAAAGACTGTAACCATAGGCTAAGGAGTGCAGAAAAATGGCAGTGAATAAGATTATATACGGCGGTAATACGCTCGTCGATTTGACAAGCGATACCGTCACTGCCAACGATTTGGCAGAGGGAATCACAGCGACGGCAGCAGACGGTAACAAGGTTGTCGGAGTGATGACAAAAGGTGAGATAGCAAGCTATGACGAGATTGACAATGCGCTTGCCTTAGCAGGTACAGGGACAATCCCCAGCGGCGGCGTTGTCAGCATTGCACAGGGCGGCACAGGCGCAACAACAGCGGCACAGGCAAGAGCTAATCTTGGAGCTGTTGCGGCAGGTGATTTATCAGCCGTCGCTACGAGTGGCAGTTACAATGACCTGCAAAACAAGCCTGCAATACCGTCAACGGCTAACACAAAGCTGACAGGCACAACTACGGCGGAGACATTGACCGTCACAGGTGCGCTTAACATCCCCGGCGGCAAGATATGGATAGGGTGATGATATGGCAAAATTATATATCCAACAAACAGGCGGAACGGCTGTAGGATGCAACATCTACGCAACCGCCGCTGAAGCAGGTGACAAGGCGTTGCGTGTAGGTAATGGCTATGTAGCATTAAAGCCTATCACCGACAGCAACGCCACGGCAGGACGTGTCAGCATCGGCGGTGTGACGTATGCAATTGCTACACAGCACACAGCGGCTGTCAGCGTGCCGTACACCGAAAAATATTGGACTGATGCTGGCGATTATATGTTTACTGTCCCTAGCGGCGTATCTCGTATGCGTGTCGCTGTATGTGGCGGTGGAGCTGGTAAAGGTGGCTTAGGCGGCAACGGCAAAGACGGCGGCAATACGTCAGCGTTCGGCGTTACTGCAACAGGTGGTTATGGAGCTGGCGTGGCATGGAGCAAAGGTGACGGCGGCACTCCTAATGGTCATGCATCTAAAGGCAACAGCATAACAGACGGCTTTTTAATGTCATTTGACATAAACAATGGTACATACGGCAGAGGTGGACAATATGGCGGCTCTGGCGGCTATGACTCGCAGTATGTCAGCGTTACCGCTGGGCAAAGCTATGCTATAACTGTAGGCGGTGCTGGTGGTACAAACGGTACAGGCGGTTTTGTCCTGATAGCCTACGGAGGTGATATTTGATATGGCAAAATTAGTAGATTTAGACGGTCTTGCGTATTTTTACAGTAAAATCAAGGCAATGCTTGCCGATAAACTGGGTAAAAACGATGTTGCAACGGTGGCAACATCGGGCAGCTATAATGACCTTAGCGACAAGCCAACCATACCGAGCGCATACACGTTGCCGACGGCATCAAGCACTGTTTTAGGCGGTGTTAAAGTTGGCAATAACATTAGCGTGTCGGACGGTACAATCAGTCTTAACAAAAGCAACGTGACCAGTGCATTAGGGTATACTCCCCCTACAAGTGATACAGTTTATGATAATGCTACTACAACAACAGCAGGACTTATGAGTGCATCTGATAAAGTGAAACTTAATAATATAGCGGATAACGCCAATAATTATATACATCCGCTAACACATCCTGCAAGTATGATTACTGGTCTTGCAGACGTAGCCAAAAGCGGTAGCTATAATGACCTTGCGGATAAGCCAACTATACCTGCATCAATCACTATTGACAGTGAGTTGTCGACCACCAGTACAAACCCTGTCCAAAACAAGGTAATCACCGAGGCTATAGCCAACATTGGCGGTGGTTCGGGCAATTATTTGCCTTTGACTGGCGGTACAGTCACCGGCGGCATCACAGCGACTAATTTCCAGACTGGCACAGGGGCAGCCAACTATTTCCAGTGCCGCAAATTCCGCGGCGAGGGCGACGCTAATTCGTATTACCATGCTATTGATTTCGGGTATTCAGGGCATGATTCTGTAGATTTTTACGAGTATGACCCCAACTGGAGATTTTTCATTTGCACAACAGGCAATAAGTCAGATGCCGTCCTTGTAGGTAATATCAACAGATATGGCTGGAATGGTGGCGCACGTCTGACAGGAACAGCTACCGCACCTACTGCGGCAGTTGGCACGAACACTACTCAGATAGCGACAACGGAGTTTGTACAGAAAGCTATCCCTACAAACGTATCATCATTTACTAATGATGCAGGTTATCTGACGCAACATCAATCACTTGTTGGGTATGTTAAAAGCGTAAACAACACTAAACCCGATTCAAATGGTAATGTAACCATTACTGTTAGCGGTGGTGGTGGTGGAGTAAGCACGTCTACGCAGAATGTGTGGACTGCTCAACAATCGTTTGATTTAGCCTTGCTGAATGTAGAAAAATATAAAACTACTTACGCTAATGGAAATTCTGTAAAACCTTCTAGCGTTATTGCTGTGTACAATGCAACAGGTGCATTTACTTTAGATTTAACAAACTTCACCTATTTACTAAGTAGTGGTCAATCATTAGTTTTTACGGCATATATAAAATCTAGTGCTGATTATCCTCTGACTATTACTAACGCAGGAACAGTTAAATACATTGGTAGTGCTAGTGATGTTGCTATTACAAGTGCAGGTCTATTACTTAATATCTTTATAACATTAGATAATAGCGGTAACAAAACAAGCATCGTACAAGCATCTAAGTTATCATAGAGGTGATGTAATATGGGACTTAATCGTCTATTTATGTTCAAGCGTACTGGGGGCGGTGATGTTGATGAGAATGTATTCATTATGACTATGGGAACTAAAAGTGGTCAGTATGGATATAATGCCAACAGTGGTTACTATGGTGAAGTTACAGGCAATGTTACACATGACGGTAGAGCCGTTACTCTTGTTATGCTGAATTATTATGCTGGATGGTTAGATGTTGCTTTTAAGGAAGAGGGTATAACAAGTGGAAGCCGTAACATCAGTCTTAATATCACTCCACTTGAAACAGGTGTAACTGCTAATTTGATAGTAGGCAAAATTTCGTATCAAAGTGCTGCAACAGGCTTCTACACCTATGTGCAACGTGTGCCATCAAATATATCAAGCATGTTTACTGCCGCCAACGTCGGTAAGAAATTTAAAGTCGAAATTGTGTTTAACTAAGGCGGTGATTTAATGCAAACAACTTATACATACAAAGAGCAGACCTACTCTAATTTATATGAGCTTTCCGAAGCGTTGGGCAAAGACGGCATTTTTATTCCGTTGTCTATCAGTGACGAAGCCTTAGCAGAATTAGGCGTAACCGTTACGTATGAAGAAGAGCCGATTGAAAACGTAAAACAACGTAAAATCTTGATGTTGAAGCGTCAGCGTGACACGGCAGAAGTCGAGCCGATAGAATACAACGGCAACATCTATGATTACGATGAGAAAGCAAGGGATAGAATTAATGCAGCTATTATTGCGTTGGAACTACAAGGAGAAGAAGCTACAATAGATTGGACCACGGCCGATAATGCTGATACGCCAGTAACGGCTAATGATTTAAAGATGATTATTGCTGCTGTAGCGGTACGCTCAAACAAACTGCATACTGCATATCGTGTAGCAAAAGAAAAAGTTGAGGCAGCAACTACGGCGGCAGAAGTAGAAGCCGTAACAATGGAAGTATGACAATAGGGGTGTAACAACATGATAGAACAGTCTTTAGATACGGCGTTAAACTCTGTGATTAACGTTATATCCGGCGGCGTAATAACGCTGCTCATCACTATGTACCGCCAGAAGAAAAAAGAAAATGACGCTCTAAAGGCTGGAGTGCAAGCTCTTCTGCGTGACCGGATTATACAGGCGTATAATCACTATGTCCAGGATAAGGGGTGGATACCGATTTACGCAAAAGAAAGCATTGATGCCTGCTACAAAAGTTATGAAGCGTTAGGCGATAACGGCGTGATTGACAATTTGATGGAGCAAATTAACGAATTGCAGAACTATCCGCCTAGAGATAAAAAATGAGAGGTGCATAATGCGTAAGTTATTAAACATGTTAAAGAAGGATGATAACACGTTGAGTATCGGCAGACTGTGTGCCGTGCTTGCGTTTATCTTGTTTTGCGTGATTTCTCTTTACCTTGCGTTTTTTGTTAAAACGTGGGGCAACTATGAAGCCTTTGCTATGGCTTGCGTATCTTTCATGCTGGCACAGCTTGGCAACAAGTACGTCGAAACAAAAGCTATGAAAGTAAAGAGTGAAGAGTAAACAACTTAACAAATAACTAAAATGTGAAATCAAGAAGTGAATGTAAAGGAGTGATAATAATGATTATTACAGGTATGGCACATTTTGAATCCGTATGTAAAAACAAATTAGTGGAGTGGTATAACCAACCTGCCAACATCCAACATGGACCGAATGACGTTCAGCCTATTACATTAGAGAACGTGTTTGTAGTCTGGGCATGTAAAACGCTGCAGAATTACAAGGCGTTGTTATCAACGACCGTTAGCGGTGACGGTATTTATGCTGAGTATACATACAACGGCGACAAGCAAGAAATGTATGAGGACGTATACAAAAAAGTTTCTAACCGCTGCTTAAAAAGTGAGTGAGGTGATAGCTATGGACTGGAACAAAAGTCTTGCAAAAGAAATTGCAAAAGGACTGATTTATACAGGCATTGAAGGCGGTTATGATAGCGTAGCCAAAAGCACAGCTTACGCATATCCTTCAATCGGTGTGAGCCAATGGGAGGGCAATCGAGCCAACGAGCTTTTGAGAGCTATCCCCGGCGGCGTAGAATTTGCGGACCGCACCTATATTGATATTAAGGCAAGCGGCGAACTGCCAATGCTGAAAGAACTGTTGAGAAGTGAAGCAGGACAACAGGCGCAATTAGATCAGTTATCCCGTGACTGCCTGCAATATGTCGATGCACTCCAGCAAGTGCCGACGTTGGATGATACTAGATGTTTGATTTACGCTGGTATGTGGTGTCCTACATCTACCTGGGTAGTTAAACGCTTTTTGTCAAACAGATATATGCACGTCGACCTGCGTTCCTTGGAAGCACTCTATAACCTCTTTAAGGATTACTATTGGATTGCGGCCGACGTTGGCGAAATATACAGACCTGGTTACGCCAACAGGGCGCAGACTACTTATGAGTATGTAGCAGGTATTGACCTGACTACTCCTTATGGTATTCCTGCCTACGGCAAAGCAGGAAACGGAAGATGATTTAACCTGGTCGATTTCGACCGTGTTAGATATAGTCACCGATAAGAGGTTTAGTTATTCCCTCTCCTATACGTGTAGCATTTTCTGTAATTTTTTTTGCGTAAACAATCGGTGACACATTTTATAATGATTGGAGGTGATACAATGGAAGAACTGAAAGCATTTGTTATTGACAAGAAATTTGTTGTTGGCTTAGTTGCAGGTTTTGTACTGGGTGCGTTGCATCATTATTTTGCACTCTAAAATCATTCTGAATATCTATCTTACAAGTAGGCTATAATTTTACGGTTTTGAACAAAAAATCCACACAAATTGCATCGCCTATGAGCGTTTTAAAATTAGTGCCGCTTATGATTTATCGTGTCGGCATCTAAAATCGCTTGTAGGCGAAATTTGTGCATCTGATGCGATTTATTATGTGTGACAAATATAAGCATTTCTACGAGGTAATAATGGAGAATGAGAAAACAAGAAAAATCAAAATCATTGCTGCTTTTGTTGCTGGCGTGTGTGTCGCTAGTAGTATTTTCTATGCCGCTAACTGCTTCGGCTGGTTCGCCCAGGTATTCGGACGAGCCAATGGAGTACGTTCTGACGGAGCAACAATACAACAGACTCAAAAACAACTTGACGGAGCTAAAAACAATCAACGAGAATTACAAAAAACTGCTGACGCAATCGAAGGGACAGTTGGGAGCATCCGACAAGAAGCTGGCGGAGCTAGAGAAGAAATCGGACGAGCTGGACAGTCTTTGTCTGACGCTGAAAGTGAAAGTCAAAGAGCAGGAGAACTTATTGACGAATGCCAACGCATCCTTGACGGAGCTGGAAAAAGAGTACAAGTTAAAACAGAAGCGCATTAAAAAACAGCGCAACATAGCCTACGTTATAGCAGGATGTGCGCTTTATGCTGCAATGAAGAATTAAGGCAAAGTTTGTCTTTCCTTATTTTGTTGCAAAAAAAATTCCCTTGTGTTATAATTATATCGTCAATAAAACCTTCATGTTTAAAACTGTTGATTGGTGGATTTCATTCGATATCCATTAAAGCGTTCTGTATAAAGCAGGACGCTTTTATTTTGCTTAAATTATTTAGTGACTGACTGTTTGTTGATGTGATATAATATATCAAAAAGATATATTATATGAGGTGATAGGATGAATGATAACGAAAATGTTAAGCAGGAAGTTTTGCCTGCTGGCATGGTAACAATGTTGTTTGCTGAAAACAAAAGAATTATTGATAAGCAGTTTTATATCATGGCCGGAATGTTGTTCGCTAACATTGGTCTGATTGCGCTGCTTGCTTATGTTTTGAAAAGGTGATTTAATGAAAGAACTGCAAAAGAGCGTAAGAGCCTGGCTGACAGAAAGTTCCAGACGCTCATTTTATGCAGTGCTTCAGGAAGCGAAAATAACGCCTAGACAAATGCAAATCTGTGAGATGAAATTTGTTGAAGGCAAGATGAATTATCAAATCGCAATGGAGCTAAACATCTCCACTAAAACTGTTGACCGAGAAATAAGCACTGCTTACAAAGCTATTAATCGAGTGCTAATGTGATAATACAGCCATCTAAAAGGTTACATTTTGTAACAGTTTAGATGGCTGTATTTTTTTTTGCCCATTTTAATGTCTGTTTTTGTAGGCTTTTTTGTCTGTATTTTTAGGGATTATTTATATTATGCTCATTTAAAATATAGGTGAGGTGATAAGAATGTACGGACAATATGGACCTTATAACCCTTATGCCGGGGCGACACAGCAAATGCAGCAAAGGTTGAATTATTTGCAGCAACAACAAATGTATCAACCTGCATATCAGCAATCTATGCAGCAAGCTCCTGTGCAGCTAAAAGGAAGGATAGTTACAAGCATTGATGAAGCTAAAGCAGCTCAGGTTGACCTTGACGGAAGCAGTACATATTTCCCGGCTCCTGCTGAAGGAAAGGTTTATGAAAAGCTTATTGGCATGGACGGCTTGCCTGTATTTAGAGTATATACTTTACAGGAAAGCGGAGCGCAAAAACAACCTGTATATGCTGACAATAATGTTGTTATAGCCTTGCAACGAAGAATCGAAAAGCTCGAAGAGCAGATTGGAGGAATGACAAATGATGAACATATTCCAAATGATGCAGATGGTACAGCAAGCAGGAAACCCAATGGGACTAATACAGCAGTTCGCAGGACAAAATCCACTAATGAGTAGAGCAATGCAGATGGGGCAAGGCAAGTCACCTGAACAGATTCAAAATATTGTAAGAAATCTTGCCAAACAAAAAGGCATGAACGATGAACAGCTTAATCAGTTTTTAAATCAATTTGGCTTAAAGCTTCAATAGGCGCGCAATGAAGCTTTGCATATATTTCTCGGAGGTGAAAAAAACATGGAAGGTACAAACATTGTCCCTGTAATGGACATGAATCGAAACAATGGTTATGGTGACTGCTGGGGCGGCGGTATGTGGTTTATGTGGATTATCGTTCTTTTCGCTCTTATGGGCGGCTGGGGCGGTAATTGGAATAACCGCGGCAATATGGGTGCAGAAATTTTTGCGAATGGCAGCATGACACGTGATCAGATTGCAGACCAATTTTCCATGCAGGATATTAAAGACGGTATTCGTGGTGTGCAGAATGGCTTATGTGATGGTTTTTACGCTCAGAACAGCACTATGCTGAATGGTTTTAACGGAGTACAGCGTGACATTATGCAGACTGGCTATCAGCTTGGTAGCGAGATTGCACAAAATCGTTTCGCTGCTCAACAATGCTGCTGCGAACAAAAACAGGCTATTGCTTCTCTTGGCTACGAAACCAACCGCAATATTGACGCAGTACGTTATGAAAATGCACAAAATACTTGCGCTATTGTAAACGCCGTAAAAGAGGACGGCGAAAAGACTAGGGCTATTATGGTAGCTAATCAGATTCAAGATTTGAGAGATAAGCTTGCCGATAGAGATAGGGATTTGCAGACAGCTAATTTCCAGTTATCTCAACAGGCACAGAGTGCAACCCTTATCGGCACATTAAGACCTTATCCGCAACCTGCTTATATTACGTCTAGTCCGTATCAAAGTGTCGCTGCCAATGTAGCTGGTGCTTGTGGCTGCGCTTATAATGTAGGCTAAAAATAAGTTATGTGCATTAACTGCACTGTGTTAGGGACGGTGCAAGCCGTCCCTATTGCTTTAAAAAACTATAAATTTTAAAGGTGTCGAGGAAATACCTTTATTGCATAAAGAGGTGAAAAAAATGATTTGCTATGAAAAATCTTCTTTAAACGCTGCGGCTGTTGCTGCTCAGTCTGTTGCAGCTAATGGTTTTGTTAGTTTTCCTATTAATAATCTTCTGACTGGCGTTTCTATTAAACATCCTGCTGGCAGCTCTAGTGTTAGCCTTATCCGTGGCTTGTACCTTGTTAGCGTAAATGCTGATATTGTTCCTGCTGCTGCTGGCAATGTTGGCTTGCAGCTTCTGAATACCACGGAAAGCACATCTTCTGTTATTAATGGAGCAGAAAGTATTGTTACTGGTGCCGCTGACACGGCCGTGAATATTTCTTTTACTACGCTTGTTCGTGTTCGTCCGTCCTGCTGCGCTGTGAATAATGCAACTAGCTTGCAGGTACAGGCAACAGCAGCCGCAACTATCAACAGAGCAGCTATCAGCGTTGTTAAATTAGCGTAAGGGGGTGTGGTTATGCACTCCTACAAAGATTATTGGAACAAGATTATAGGTGACGACACAAAAGAGAGAGCAATGGAAGAAATTGTTTGCAGTGCCCTCGAAAAGCTTAAAATGCACTGTCCAGACCTTTTTTATCGCACACTCTATGACCTGCATTGCGTAGCTTATGGTCCGCATTTTGATGAAGCACTTGCAAAGTTGGCTGTCAGCAAGATGCAGAACACCGATGGCACTAATGGTGAGCATTGGACTTATGAGCAGACTACTCAGCTTGCAGAGCAACATAATATTAAACATAAAGCAGATTGGTATTATGTGCTGAACATGGTGTACAGTGATTATGGTGCAGCGTTCAGCGGTGACACCGGAACACTTGTCAAGATTGCTAAAGCTTATATGTGTGACCCTGATGCTCCTAGCGGAAAGGTTCTTGATTTATGGGTAGCTCAAATGAGAGCAAAGGAAAGACAATAATTATATTATTTGCGCCTGCTGTAAGGATATGCTATAATATATATGGTTTGAATTTGTTTCCATTTCGGTATCTCAGTCATATACGGCTACAAAAAAGCAGGTTTAGTCAGCCTGCTTTTTTGCTTATGAGTTCCAAATGAGTTCCGAAATAAAAGCAAATAAAAAAATGAAAAAAATAAAAGCAAATATATTCACGATGCAGTAAAAAAACACTTGAAAAAAAGTGGCTGATTTGGTAAAATCAGTAAAAGGGACTGTAGTAGTACGGTCCCTTTTATTACGTTATGAAGCATTTATGATTTAAAATAAAGCAAATTTACAATTATGTCATAACTGAAGCTGCAATCTATGCTACAATATATCTATATTATTGTAGTTAAAAATCCGGCCTGTGCCGGCGATAGAGAGGAGGCTCATTAGTTGAGCAAGAAAAGTGAAACCTCCTGGCAGGATTCTGCCAGTGACTGGCTTGTTTCGATTATTATTGCGGTTGCACTGGCATTCTGCATCCGCACCTTTTTGGTAGAGCCTTATATGGTAGAAGGCTCCTCTATGTATCCTACTTTGGTAAATCATGAGCGTCTTGTCGTTGATAAGCTGAGCTACTTTGTTACCGACCCGAAGAAGGGCGAAATCGTAGTCTTCCGCTTCCCCAAGGACCAGACGCGTGACTTTATCAAGCGTGTTATCGCAGTTGGCGGTGACACTGTGGAGATGCAGCAGGGCAAGGTATTCGTCAACGGCAAGCAGCTGAACGAAACCTATATCTACCACAATGACCCGAAGGGCAAAAATATTTCCGATTACCGCAAGGTAGTTGTTCCCAAGGATACCATCTTTGTATTGGGTGATAACCGTAATAACTCTGAGGACAGTCGTTTTGCCGATGTTGGCTTTGTGCCGCTGAAGCTGGTTAAGGGACGTGCGCTGGTTGCCTTCTGGCCATTGGACAAGATGCGCGTGCTGAAGGCTGATACGGGTATGGGCGAATGATGCTGGAGGATTTTAAGATTCAGTGGTTCCCTGGCCATATGACCAAGGCAAAGCGCATGATGGAAAGCCAGATTAAGCTGGTTGACGTTGTGGTGGAGATGCTGGACGCACGTATTCCGCGCTCCAGTACCAACCCCATGCTGCAGGATATTCTTGGCAGCAAGCCGAAGGTTATCGCACTGAACAAGATTGATATGGCAGACAAGGCCCAGACTGACCTGTGGCTGGAAAAAATCAAGCACAGCGGTCTGCCTGTGTGCAAGATTGACTGCGCTACCGGTAAGGGCGTTAAGCAGCTTATCAGTGCAGTTCAGCTGGCTGCCAAGCCGGTGATTGATAAATGGCTGAAGAAGGGCGTGCGCAACCGTCCCGTCCGCGTTATGATTGTAGGTATTCCGAACGTCGGCAAGTCTACCCTGATTAACCGCCTCGTAGGCAAGAACAAGGTAATGGCTGCCGATAAGCCGGGTGTAACACGCGGACAGCAGTGGGTAACGATTGCCAAGGGCTTAGAGCTTTTGGATACGCCGGGTGTGCTTTGGCCTAAGTTTGAGGACCCGTCAGTGGGCTTTGCGCTTGCTGTTACCGGTGCCATCAAGGAGGATGTATTCGACAGGGAGCAGGCCGTAGAGCTGCTGCTTGATCTGTTGATACGCAAATATCCTCAGGATTTGCAAACTAAATATGCAGTAAGCCTCGAGCAAGGTGATGATGTCAACGCCGTTATGGCGAAGATTGCCGTTGCCAGAGGTTGTCTGAAGTCTGGTGGACTGCTGGACCTTGATAAGGTTATTCAGCTTGTACTCAGAGACTTCCGAGCAGGACGTTTAGGGCGGTTTACAATCGACGAGCCTTGATTTGTCGTGCCATAAAAACCGCCGTAAGGCGGTTTTTCTTTATGCAGAAATAAATGTTAAGGGGGATACAGAAGATGAATATTACCGAAATCAAGGAGCTGCTGGCAGGCACGCCGACGGCGGAGCAGCTGGCGACATTAGCAGTAGACGAGCGCAAGGGAGTACAGAAGCTGCTGGCAGCATACAACAAGCGTCTGGAGAAGGCGGCGGCGGAGAAGGAGCGCTTCACGGCGATGCTGAAATTGGAACGCGAGCTCTATGCCGAAGGCTGCGAGCTGATTGCCGGCGTAGATGAGGCAGGCCGCGGACCTTTGGCAGGACCGCTGGTTATCGCTGCCGTTATTCTGCCCAAGGATGTGTTTATCAGCGGGCTGAACGATTCCAAGCAGCTTTCCGCTGCTAAGCGCGATATGCTGTATAACGAGGTTATGGCCAAGGCGCTGGATATCGAGGTAAACATCGTCAGCGTCAGCAATATTGATGAGCTGAATATCTATGCCGCTACGCAGCAGGGCATGGCGCAGGTGCTGGAAAACCTGCACTGCAAGCCGCAGGCAGCACTGATTGACGCTATGCCGGTGAAGGTTCCCGATATGAAGATTGAATCCGTGGTGCATGGTGATGCGCTGAGCGCTTCTATTGCCGCAGCTTCGATTATTGCGAAGGTTACCCGTGACCGCATCATGGAGCGCATTGATCTTGTTTATCCTGCCTACGGCTTTGCGCATAACAAGGGCTATGGCAGCGGCGCACATATGCAGGCTGTGAGCGAGCAGGGAGCCACACGCTGGCACCGCCGCAGCTTTGAGCCTGTGAAGAGCATGCAGCTGCCGCCGGTGGCTGCTGAGGAAAATATCCTCTATGCTCCGCAGACTGATAACTATGAGTACCCCGTCGAGGAGTAGTCTTGGGAAATACGGCGAAGATTTTGCCTGCCGCTATCTGCAAAATATGGGTTATAAAATATTGACCCGCAACTTTCGCTGTCACCGTTATGGTGAAATTGATATTATTGTTGAAAAAAGTGGCTGTATAAGCTTCATAGAGGTCAAGACGCGTGCTTCTACCAGGTTCGGCAGACCGATAGAGGCCGTGACACCGGCAAAGCAAAGAAAAATTCATCGTTGCGCTGAATATTATCTCCAATGCAGAGGTCTGCTGGAGCAGCCGCCGGTGCTTTCCTTTGATGTAGTAGAAATTATCATTGAAAGCACTGCGGCTATCAGCATCAGACATTGGCCGCACTGCTTTTAAAAGAAAAGGAGTGTTGATAATGTTTGCACAGATTCTTGGCGAAACAACTTGTGGTATTGATGGTGTACAGATTTTGGTGGAGGTGGACGTGAGCAACGGCCTGCCCAGCTTCGATCTGGTGGGACTGCCGGCGATGGCCGTGCGTGAGTCCAAGGAGCGTGTAAAGGCGGCGCTGCGTAATTCCGATTATTCCTTCCCGATGACACGGATTACGGTTAATCTGGCACCTGCCGATTTGCGCAAGGAGGGCAGCGGCCTTGATCTGCCTATTGCCGTAGGCCTCATGACCTGCGGCAGAATTCTGGAGCCGGAAAAGCTGGAGAGCAAGGTTTTCATCGGCGAGCTGTCGCTGGACGGCAGAATCCGCAAGGTATCCGGCGTGCTTTCCATGATTATGGATGCCAAGAAGTGCGGGGCGCAGGAGGTGTATATTCCGCAGGCCAACGCTGCCGAGGGCAAGCTCATTCATGGCATTGATGTGTATACGGTGGCAACCTTAAAGGAGCTGGTGGAGCACCTGAATGGGAAGAACACGCTGACGCCGCTGCCGAAGGAAAATATTCTGCAGAACAATAATAAGATTTATCATGTGGATTTTGCCGATGTCAAAGGACAGCTTGTAGCGCGCAGAGCGTTGGAGATTGCTGCCGCCGGCGGTCACAGTATCCTGATGGTGGGTTCTCCGGGCTGCGGGAAGACGATGCTGGCGCGCCGTTTGGTGACGATTCTGCCGCCGATGACGGAGGCCGAGGCGCTGGAGGTTACCAAGATTTACAGCATTGTGGGACTCTTGCCGCAGGCAGACAGCGTCATGCTGGAGCGTCCGTTCCGCAGTCCGCATCACAGCATCAGCGGTAGCGCGCTTCTGGGCGGCGGCAGTACACCGCGCCCGGGGGAGGTTACTTTGGCACATAACGGCGTACTCTTTTTGGATGAGCTGCCGGAGTTTGAACGTGCTACGCTGGAGATGCTGCGTCAGCCGCTGGAGGATGGCGAGGTGAGCATTTCGCGTGTGAGGGCGGCAATGACCTTTCCAAGCAAGTTCATATTATGCGCAGCTCAAAACCCTTGCCCCTGCGGTTTCCTCGGCGACAGCGTGCACCGCTGTTCCTGTAAACAATCGGAAATTGACAGCTACAAGCGCAAGATTTCCGGTCCGCTGATGGACAGAATCGATATGCAGATAAACCTGAGCAGGGTGGAGTTCAGCGAGCTGAAAACGAAGGAAAAGGGTGAATCCTCTGCTGCTATCCGCGAACGCGTAGTGAAGGCGCGACTGCTGCAGCAGGAGCGCTTGGAGGCCTTGGGGATGCACTGCAATGCGCAGATGGGACGGAGTGAGGTTGTGAAATATTGCCGGCTGGACGCGGCGGCGCAGAATGTTATGGAGCGCTACTTTAATATGCTCAATCTTAGCGCCCGCAGCCATGACCGCATCCTGAAGGTGGCACGCACGATTGCAGACCTAGCTGGCAGCGAGAACATTGAGGCGGTGCATCTGGCGGAGGCTATTCAGCTGCGCACCAGCGTGCGTCCGTAGGGAGCAGGCTTCGAAGCAGGCAAGTTTAACGCTTTGCGTATTACTGACGGTAGTACGCAAAGCGTTTTTTGTTGCTTTCTTTCTTGAAATGATGTAAAATAAAAGAAAACGAAAGGAACGAAAGCTAATGACAAAAGAAACACTTGCGTATGAGAATATCGACAGAGAGTTTAAAGAGCTGTACGTCAGCGACATTAAAAAAACTGTAGTTGCTTTTGCTAATACAGAGGGCGGAATTTTATATATTGGCGTTAACGATGCAGGAGAGGTTGTCGGTCTGCAAAACGTAGACGATGTAATGCAGCAGACAGCCAATACGCTTAAGGACAGCATTGCACCGGATGTTATTCCATTTGTCAAAATACGCGCAGTTACCAGGGAAGGCAAACAGATTATTGAGGTTGCGGTGCAAAACGGCACGAGCAGACCGTATTATATTCGTGAAAAAGGCTTAAAGCCAAGCGGTGTTTATATCAGGCAGGGCAGCAGCAACCAGCAGCTGAGCGATGAAGGAATTCGCCGTATGCTGATAGAGGTTAACGGCAAAAGCTACGAAAGCATGCGCAGTATGCAGCAGGAGCTGACCTTTACTGCTTTGCGCAAGCATTTTCGGCAGCGTGAGCTGAAATTGGACGAGGCGCAGCTGCGCACTCTTAAGCTCATCGGTGACGATGGCTTGTACACGAATCTGGCGCTGCTGCTTTCCGAGCAGTGCGAGCATTCACTGAAGGTAGCGGTTTTTCAGGGCAGTACGAGAGCGGTTTTTCGCGACAGACGTGAGTTTACCGGTTCCTTGCTGCAGCAGCTTTACGATGCTTACGCATTTATAGATAATTATAATAAAACCAAAGCAACCTTTCACGGTCTGGAGCGTATAGATACGCAGGATTATCCGCCTGAGGCTGTGCGCGAGGTGCTGCTGAATTGCCTTGTACACCGTGATTACAGCTTTAGCGGCAGCACGTTGGTTAATATTTACGATGACCGCATTGAGTTTATCTCTTTAGGTGGACTTGTTACGGGCTTAAAAATGGAAACAATTTTTATCGGCGTATCACAGACGCGTAATCCTGCGCTGGCTGCCGTGTTCTACCGCTTGCGTTTAATAGAGAGCTTTGGTACGGGGATTGAAAAAATTCAGCAGAGCTATCTGGATACTGCGGCAAGGCCGGAATTTATTGCGGTTTACGGTGGCTTTAAGGTTGTTTTGCCTAATGTTAATGAGGTGCAGGCCAAGGAGTTTAGCATCAACGAAACGCAGGAATGCTATGGCTTTGCGGATGAAAAGGACAAAGTAATGCAGTTGTCTGCTATGCAGGGCTATGTTACCCGCAAGCAGGTTGAGGATGCCTTGCAGGTGAAAACAACTAAGGCCTATATGCTGTTGCAGGAGCTGTGTGACGCAGGCAGGCTTGCGCCTATCGGAGTAGGGAGAAGCAGGAAGTATATCAGCAGGTAAGCTTAACGCTTTGCGTATTACTGACGGTAGTACGCAGAGCGTTAGTCAAGCAGATAGTGAAAGTATCTAACAAGCGACTTTTGCGTAGAAATTTTCTTTGCGCACCTATGAGTGATTTGTAGGATATTACACTGTTATAAAATTATTTTTGCTAATACTATTGCAACGGGTTAAAAATTGATACAATTCTTTTTCTTTTGATGATTTTATGGTAAAATAGTTATTAAGAATCGGCTTAGTTTATAGGTATACGGTTATGTTACTATCCCTAGGTAAAGAATGCATATTTTTAGAATTTTTATCAAAGTTAATATGCTGATATGATCTAAGACTTTTAGATTTATCATTAGACGGTATTTAGGTTATCAAGGAACAATTTATGTTGTAGGCGTGGCATCATCTATGGCATATAAATATATTATACGAGGAGGTCTATATTAATGACAATAAAAAAGGGATTGGCTCTTTGTTGTTGTGCTTTGGTTTCATTTAGTTTATTCTTATCTGCTTGTGGTGGTTCTGATGCTAATAATAAAGCTAATAAGAAAGTAGAAGCATCGAAGTTTACTTTTACCACAGATCAGATTATGTTTTTGAAGTCTATAAAAATTGACCCGCCTGCTGATATTACTAAAACAGATAAAGGCTGTACATTTTATTATAATAAAGAACTTATAGAAGTTTTGATTAATGAAAAAAATGGTATAACTGCAGTTAATGCTGATCATAACGAATATTGGACTGACAAAAAAGGAAAAGTAGGTATGTTAAAAGCAGAGAAGGAGGAGGAAGAGCGTAAAGCAAAGGAAGCACGTAAAAATTTCTTGTATAACTTCATAGACAACTCTAAGCAAGATTATGACCAAGCTAATCAGATAACTTGGGTTGATAGTTATAGTAGTCCCTTTGGACATAAAGGTATTTTAACTTATATGGGAATACAGGGACGTGAGAAAAATGGAAAGAAATGGCTTATAGCTAGATTACATTATAGTGACTCTAGTTGGGTTTTCTTTAACAAAGTAGTATTTAGTACTGCCGATAGCAATTGGACGTATGTTGTACCTGGTAGAGTTACTAGGGATGTTGTAAATGGCGGTATTCATGAAACGTATGATGTTGATTTTGACGATTTGAAGCCAGGTATTGAATTGTTAGTCAATGGTAAGAACCCAAGAATAGACTTTTTTGGAAAAGATTATCGCGACGGTATATATCTTAATCAAGACGCTGTTAATAACTTAAAAACTTACCTAGAACTGGATCAAGCAATTACAGAAGAGTAACTTATAGAGCACAAAGAAATTTCCAAGATTGGATATGCGGAACGAAGGAATTAAGAACATAGTTTCTGCTAAATAAAGGAAAAAAATCTATGAGAAGGTTAATAATAGATGCCGATATGCTATTATTGTTTTCTTTTAGATATTAGCTTGATTTGTAAGGAGGAATATTATAATGATTTTACGTTTGCTTAGTATCACACTATTGATTTTGCTTCTGCATTTACCTTTTTCCTGTTATGCTGTTGGAACCGGAAATGATATTATAACTGGATATCCAATAAGTTCTATGACGAAGCCAACTTTAAACTTTATAGAACCGAAGGTTATTGATTATGGTGAGAAATTATCACCCTCTGGGGCAATGGTTAAAGATACAGCCGTTATTTATTATAATTTTATGTACTATCCTGACTATATTCAACTAACCTATACAAAAGGTGGATTAGCACAAACTTTAAGGCCTAAAGAGTGTAAAGTTGGAGAGAAATTTTGGACACTTGAAAATAGTTATTTTTCTCCTAGAAGGCCTAATCTTGTTCTTGAGAATAAAAATGGGCAATTGCTTATGGAAATACTTTCTATAACATCTGACTGGTATTTCCTTAAAAAAGTGTCTTTTGGCGATGGTAATAAGATAATTTGGAGCAAAGATTTTAATGCAGTTAGGGATGTGTTGTCAGGATACAATACATCACCTTCAGTTTCAGAGAGAGTTGCGATTCCCATTAGTAAAGAAGATTTAGTGATTTTGAAGGATGCAAAAGTAGTTACATTTACGGGTGACAAATATTTAAAGACACATAGTTTACCTTTTTTCAACGAATCTTTGACTAAGATGCTTCAAGATAATTGAGTGAATTATTATGTATGCAGTAAACAAGGTGATAAGGAGAAAAATTAGTAATATAATATTTCGCCTTTAAATACTCTTGATTAGTTCACTTGCTTGAGCCAATTGCTTTTGCTTTGTTACAAATCTGTAACTTGCTTTACAAAATCACGGATAAATAAAAAAATCTGCAAGTTTTTGTACAAAGTTGTTGACGAAAGATATCCGCAGTGGTAAACTAGGCACAACTTCAAAAAAGACCACAAACCGTTGAGACGGAGATCAAGTCAGCAGATGCGCTTACAGAGAGTTCGGGCAGGTGGGAGCCGGATAGAGATGCAGGCTGATAAATGGACCGTTGAGGGTGCTGTCAAATCGCTTCGGCGAGAGTATTCGGCAACGCAACACCGGCGTTAAAGGTGAGGAGTGTGATGGCACTCTGCGAGAGCGCGTCGCAATGGCGGCGAAACAAGGTGGTACCGCAGGTATAAGTATTTACAGCCTGTCCTTGGAATTGCTTAGAAAAGTTAAGCAGCTTCAGGACAGGCTTTTTTGTATAACAAAACTGTGATAGACCTTCTCGTAGAATGTTAGCGTAAACTATGGGAGGAATTAAAAATGATTAAAGAAGCTATTGTAAAAATCGTCGGCAAAGAGGACTTAACCTATAACGAAGCATATGACGTAATCAACGAGATTATGAGCGGTGAAACAAGTGCAACGCAAAACGCAGCCTTTTTGGCAGCGCTTTCTACCAAGAGCACTACGGCGGAAACTACCGATGAAATTGCCGGCTGCGCCGCTGCGATGCGTGACCACGCACTGAAATGTGAAACAGGCATGGACATCTTTGAAATCGTCGGTACCGGCGGTGACGGCTCTAACAGCTTCAACATTTCCACAACCTCCGCTCTGGTTGCTGCGGCAGGCGGCATGAAGGTTGCTAAGCACGGCAACCGCGCGGCTTCCTCCAAATGCGGCACCGCAGATTGCCTGGAGGCGTTGGGCGTAAACATTCAGCAGGACCCGGAAAAATGTGTGGAGCTGTTAAAGGAAGTTGGCATGTGCTTCTTCTTCGCACAAAAATACCACACCTCGATGAAATATGTAGGACCTATCCGCAAGGAGCTGGGCATCCGCACCGTATTCAACATTCTCGGACCTTTGACGAACCCCGGCAGCCCGAAGATGCAGCTCTTGGGTGTGTATGACGAGTATCTGGTTCAGCCGTTGGCGCAGGTACTGATGAACCTGGGAGTTAAGCGTGGCATGGTGGTTTACGGTCAGGACAGACTGGATGAGATTTCGCTGAGCGCACCTACTACCGTTTGCGAGTTCAAGGACGGCTGGATGAAAAATTACGTTATCAAGCCTGAGGACTTCGGCATGGAGCGCTGCACCAAGGCTGATCTGGTAGGCGGTCTGCCGGAGGAAAACGCTAAGATTACGCGCGACATTCTGGCAGGAGCGCAGGGACCGAAACGCAATGCAGTTTTGCTGAATGCCGGCGCCAGCCTGTACATCGGCGGCAAGGCTGCAAGCTTTGCGGATGGCGTGAAGCTGGCGGCAGAGCTGATTGACAGCGGCAAGGCGCTGCGGACATTGGAAAAGCTGATTGAGCTGAGCAATAAATAAGCTGATTAAAGAGGTTAGATTATGATTTTAGATGAGATTGCGGAATATACCAAGGAGCGTGTGCGGGCGCTCAAAGCGCACAAAAGCCTTTACGCGGTGCGTGACGAGGCAGAGGGCAGACCGCAGGGCAAGGATTTCAGGGCAGCGCTTGCTGCCCCCGGCCTGAGTGTCATCGCCGAGCTGAAGAAGGCATCCCCCTCGAAGGGCATCATTGCTCCCTATTTTACGGACATCTACCTGCGCAAGGCTGCAGAGTACGAGGCCGGCGGCGCAGCAGCCATCTCCTGCCTGACGGAGCCGAAGTTCTTTAAGGGCAGCGACGCTTACCTGCAGGCAGTGCGTCAAAGGGTGGAGCTGCCGATTCTGCGGAAGGATTTCACGCTCGATGAGTACCAGATTTACGAGGCCAAATGCATCGGAGCCGACGCTGTTCTGCTTATCTGCAGCCTGCTGAGTGCCGCGCAGCTGGGCGAATACTTGGCGCAGGCACAGGAGCTGGGGCTGAGCGCTCTGGTGGAGGCGCACACCGCAGGCGAGGTGCAGATGGCACTGGCGGCGGGCGCGGAAATCATCGGCGTGAACAACCGCAATCTCAAGGATTTCAGCGTGAACCCGCTAAACAGCCTGCGCCTGAGGGATGCGATTCCCGCAAGCAAGCTTTTTGTAGCGGAAAGCGGCATTCAATGCGCAGCTGATACGCAGGCGCTGAAGCAGGCAGGCGTACAGGCGGTGCTGGTGGGCGAAGCCCTGATGCGCAGTGCGGATGCGGCGGCGATGCTGAAGGAGATGCGTGATGCGTAAGGTAAAGGTTAAAATCTGCGGCCTGAAGCGTGCGCAGGATATAGAATGCGTCAACAGGCTGCTGCCGGATTATATAGGCTTCGTTTTTGCCAAGACCAAGCGCGAGGTGACGGAGCAGCAGGCAACACAGCTGAAGGCAATGCTTAACCCGCAGATTAAGGCAGTCGGCGTTTTCGTCAACGCCGAGATAGATAAGATTGTACGCCTGGCCAAAAGCAGGATGATAGACATCATCCAGCTGCACGGTGACGAGGATGCAGCCTACTGCGAAAGGCTGCGGCTGCAGACGGAGCTGCCGATTATCAAAGCAGTCCGCGTGAAGGACGCAGGCTCCTTTGAAAATCTGCAAGCCTATCCCTGCGATTACCTGCTCTTTGATACCTATACTAAGGGGCAGTACGGCGGCACCGGAAAGCGTTTTGATTTAGCGCTGGTGGCAGATGAAAAAATCAATAAGCCGTATTTTATCGCAGGCGGTCTTGAGGCAGCAAATGTTGCAGATGTGTTGAAAAACAGTAACGCCTTTGCCGTAGATGTAAGCGGTGGCGTAGAAACAGAAGGGTTGAAGGACCCGGAAAAAATTGCCGCATTTATAGCGGAGGTAAGGGGAGATAACGATGACAAAAGGTAGATATGGTATTCACGGCGGTCAATACATGCCGGAAACTTTGATGAACGCAGTTCTGGAATTAGAGGCTGCCTATGAAAAATTTAAAAACGATCCCGAATTCAAGGCAGAGCTGGCGCGCCTGTACCGCGAATATGCCAACAGACCGTCCCTGCTGTATTACGCAGAGAAGATGACCAAGGACTTGGGTGGCTGCAAGATTTATCTGAAGCGCGAGGATTTGAACCACACCGGCGCCCACAAAATCAACAACGTATTGGGACAGATTTTGCTGGCGCAGAAGATGGGCAAAAAGCGTGTTATCGCTGAAACAGGCGCAGGCCAGCACGGTGTTGCGACTGCTACCGCAGCGGCGCTGATGAACATGGAATGCGTTGTTTACATGGGCAAGGAGGACTGCGAGCGTCAGGCGCTCAACGTGTTCCGCATGGAGCTTTTAGGTGCGAAGGTTGTGCCTGTAAGCAGCGGCACCGGTACCCTGAAGGACGCAGTAAACGAAGCGCTGCGCGTATGGACCGAACGCGTTGAGGATACCTACTATGTTTTGGGCAGCGTTATGGGCCCGCATCCGTATCCGGAAATTGTGCGCGACTTCCAGAAGATTATCGGCGAGGAAATCAAGGCGCAGATGCTCGAAAAGGAAGGACGCCTGCCTGACGTGCTGGTGGCTTGCGTAGGCGGTGGCTCCAATGCTATGGGTATGTTCTATGACTTCATCGAGGACAAGGACGTGCGTTTAATCGGCGTAGAGGCTGCAGGCCTGGGAGTAGACAATCCCAAGAACGCCGCAACCATGGCAAACGGCAAGCTGGGCATCTTCCACGGCATGAAGAGCTACTTCCTGCAGGATGAATACGGCCAGATTGCTCCGGTTTATTCCATCTCCGCCGGTCTTGATTACCCCGGCATCGGCCCCGAGCATGCTTATCTGCACGACATCGGCCGTGCGGAATATGTTCCTGCTACCGATAAGGAGGCGGTTGACGCTTTCAACTATCTTTCTAAAACAGAAGGCATTATCCCGGCAATCGAAAGTGCGCATGCCGTAGCCTACGCTATGAAGTTGGCACCCACTCTGCCGAAGGACAAAATTATGGTTATAAATATTTCTGGCCGCGGTGATAAGGACGTTGCCGCAATCGCACGTTATATGGGAGTTGATTTACATGAATAGAATACAAAAGGCATTTGACGAAAAGAAAAAGGTATTTATCGGCTTTGTGACCGCTGGCGATCCAAATCTTGCTACAACCAAGGAGCTGGTGAGAGCTATGATTAAGGGCGGTGCAGGACTTATAGAGTTCGGAATTCCCTTCTCCGACCCCGTGGCTGAGGGCGAGGTTATCCAAAAAGCGGATATGCGTGCGTTGGCTGCAGGCACTACTACCGATAAAATTTTTGATCTCGTAGCGGAGCTTCGCAAGGAAACACAGGTACCGCTGGTATTTTTGACCTACGCTAACCCGATTTATGCCTACGGTGCGGAAAAATTCTTCACCCGCTGCGAAGAAACAGGTGTAGACGGCGTTATCATACCGGATATACCGTACGAGGAGCGCGAGGAGATGCGTCCGTTCAGCGAACCGCATCACGTTGCCCTGGTGCCGCTGATTGCGCCTACCTCCAAGGACCGCATCCAGAAAATCGCCGCTATTGCCCAAGGCTATGTATATGTAGTTTCTTCCTTAGGCGTTACCGGCGTGCGCAGCAACATCACTACCGATATCGACGGCATTGTGGCAGAGGTGCGCAAGGCTACCGATATTCCGGTGGCTGTAGGCTTCGGTATCGCTGCTCCCGAGCAGGCGTACAAGATGGCCAAGGCCAGTGACGGCGCTATTGTGGGCAGTGCGATTGAAAAAATCGTGGCACAATACGGCGAGGCTTCTCCCGAGCATGTTTACGAATACGTCAAGAGTATGTCCGAAGCGGTTGCCAAGGCAGCTGCGGAGGCTTGATTACAAAAGTTTGGGCACAAAAAAACTCCGTTCCTTACTGCACAGGCAGCAGGGAGCGGAGTTTTTCGGTTTAAATTATTGCAGCGGCATTGGCTCAGTGCCACCGTTTACTGCGTCCGGCTGTTCAAAAATGAAGGCAGGGGACGGATAGTAGAATTTGCAGTGCTGGAAGTTGATAACCTCGGTGGAGAAGCGTTTCAGCAGAGCATAGGAAGCACGCTCTTCGAAATCAATCAGGTTGTCCTTGTTGATGTCAGCGTCTTTAACGATTACCAGCAGATAAGCCGGTACTTCCGGTGCATCCTCAGGCACCTGGCTGCGGTCGAGAGGGATGTTCGGAATAATTTCCAAATCACCGATAGGCTGTTGGTTTTCATTGTACAGCATAGCATGATAAACATTTTCGTACAGGGTACGAGCGAGTCTTAAAGAATAAGCTCCGGAACTCATATTATTCACTCCTTAAAAAGATGTTTTTGATGACTCTCGCTTTTATCAGAAAAAGCAATAAACATAACGCTAATATTGTAACATAGATTACGGAAATAAGCAAAATGAATCTATAATGAAATGATTCCACAGCGATTTATGCAGAAAAGCTGTATTAATAATCACAAAATAGCAAGAATTTTTCATAGAATCTGCATTTTTATGCCAATGTATTCTGTATACATGACATTTCTGTCAATTTTTTAGCAGGAATTTACACAATGTTGACGAATAAGAAGAATAACAATATGTTGCTGCGTGAATTTTGTTATCTTAGCACATATGTATATTAAAGGAGGGGAACTCTTATGAAAAAACTCTTGGCTTTTTTACTTGGTATCATGGTTATGGCTACTATGATTGCCGGCTGCGGCGGTGGAGACAAAAAAGATGATAAAAAACCTGCTGCACAAAAATTTATTAACATTGCTACCGGCGGTACTTCCGGTACCTACTTCCCGTTAGGCGGTGCTCTGGCTGATATCTTGAATAAAAATATTCCGGGTACCAATGCTTCCGCACAATCTACCGGCGCTTCCGTAGCAAACGTAAACCTGCTCAGCCAAGGCAAGGTTGAAATTGCTTTTATTCAAAATGATATTGCTTACTATGCTGCCAACGGCACTGAAATGTTCAAAGGCAAACAGGTTGCCGGCCTGCAAGGTCTTGCAACTCTGTATCCGGAAACCGTACAGATTGTTACCCTGAAAAAATCCGGTATCAAATCTGTTGCTGATTTCAAAGGCAAACGCATCGCTGTAGGTGCTGCAGGCTCAGGTACCGAAGCTAACGCTCGCCAGATCATGGAAGCATATGGCATTAAATATGATGATATTAAGGTTCAATACCTGTCCTTCGGTGAAGCTGCAAGTGCTCTGAAGGACGGCAACGTTGATGCTGCTTTCGTAACCGCAGGCCATCCGACCGCTGCTATTCAGGATATCGCAACTCAGAACGATGTTGTACTGGTTCCGGTAGATGCTGATAAGGCTGACGCTCTGATCAAACAATATCCGTTCTACACCAAGCTAGTTATCAAAGCCGGTACTTATCCGAAGCAGGATGCTGACGTTTCCGCAGTAGCAGTAAAATGCATGCTGGCAGTAACCGACAAGATGGACGAAAACACCGCTTATGCAATTGCTAAAGCTCTGTACGGCAACCTTGACCGTATGAAATCTGCTCACTCCGCAGCAAATGCTATCAGCAAAGCAACTGCTAAAGACGGCATGTCCATTAAGCTGAACCCGGGTGCTGAAAAATTCTTTAACGAAAAATAAGGATTTTAAATGATGCCGAACTTCAAAGACCGGAAACCGGCGTTTGCCGGTGGCCGGTCTTTTTTCCCAGTAAAGAATTTAGTAATTATTGTAAGCGTTGTGTTAATGCTTTTGGGGTGGTATAGTACGCGCCTGGTGGTGGCGATTATACCTGAGGGAGCTTCGGGAGCTGTTACTTTTGCCACAGCGGCAGGTGATGAATGGTACATCAGCCTGACGCATTCGGTGGAAAAAACTGCCTGGAATGATTATTTCAGGGTTAACGGCGCAAATAACATGACCATGACGCACACCCGCTTTTCCTCGCTGGGCTGGGGCTATCCTTATTCCGCTGCCGACGGCAAGCTGACGCAGACCGCCGACGGCAAGTTTGATATGGAGATGAACCGTCCCTATAAGGAGGTAGCCCTGCGGATATCCGAGCAGGCAATGCCGCATATTGTCCACGGCGGCGACAGCTATGACCTGATTGCCTTGTACGGACAGGGGACTGCGGTAACAGTGAAGGTCATGTATCGATATCAGTACTGGCTGGAACGGTACTTATAGGTTTTATTTTAATATTATAATGAGAGGAGCTGATACCCATGTCTGAAAAAGAAAAGAAAGTAAAAGAGCTTTCAGCAGAAGAGGTATTGCAAAAATTTGACAAGGAATCAGACAAGCGTGAGCTTACAGGTGTGTGGGGTAAAATTATTTCCGCAATCTGTATTCTGTTTGCACTTTTCCAATTATATACAGCCACCTTCGGTGTGCTGGACGCGCATCTGCAGCGCGCTATTCACTTAGCCTTCGGCTTTTTATTGATTTTCCTGCTGTATCCGTCCAGACATTCCTGGTCCCGCAGCAAGATGCATCCCTTTGATGCCTTCCTGGCACTGCTCAGCGCAGGTACTGCCATGTATCTGGTTGTGAACTATCAGGAGCTGGTGCTGCGTGCCGGCATGAATACGGAAACCGACTTCATCGTCGGCCTTATCGGTACGATTATGGTTTTTGAAGCAGCGCGCCGCGTAGTAGGCTGGCCGATGATTATCGTTGCCTTCTGCTTCATGCTGTATGCCTTCTTAGGTCCTTACGTTCCCGGTATTCTGGCGCATCGCGGCGTTGGCGTGCAGGAAATGTTTGACCATCTGTTCTTCACTACCGAGGGTATTTTCGGTACGCCTATGGGTGTATCTTCTACCTTTATTTATCTGTTCATCCTCTTTGGTGCATATCTGGAAACCACCGGTCTGGGCAAATTCTTCATTGATATTGCCAACGCTATCGCAGGCTGGGCAGCAGGCGGACCGGCAAAGGTTGCCGTACTGTCCTCCGGCCTCATGGGCACTGTTTCCGGCAGCTCCGTTGGTAACGTTGCCGGCACCGGCGCTTTCACTATCCCGATGATGAAAAAGCTGGGTTATCGTCCGGCATTTGCGGGCGCTGTTGAGGCTGCTGCTTCTACCGGCGGTCAGCTGATGCCTCCTGTAATGGGCGCTGCTGCCTTCCTGATGGCAGAATTTGTAGGCGTACCGTACTTTGATGTTGTTAAGGCTGCCGTAATCCCGGCAATGCTGTACTACATCGGCGTATGGCTGGGCGTTCATTACGAAGCTAAAAAGTTCGGCCTGAAGGGCACTCCGCGTGACCAGCTGCCGAAGTTCAAGGAACTGTTCATGGAAAAAGGCCATCTGGCTATTCCGTTAATCGTTATCGTTTACCTGCTGGTAAGCGGTTATACTCCTATGCGTGCTGCTTTGGCAGCCATCGTGCTGACCATCGTTTGCGCTTGCCTGCGTAAATCCACCCGCATCGGCTTCAAGCAAATCGTCCAAGGCCTTATTGACGGCTCCAAGGGTGTGCTTGGCGTGCTGATTGCCTGTGCTACCGCAGGTATCATCATCGGCGTTGTTACCAAAACCGGCGTTGGCCTGAAGATTGCCACTGCTCTGCTGGACTTGGCAGGCGGTAATCTGCTGCCGGCAATGTTCTTCACCATGATCACTTCTCTGATTCTTGGCATGGGCGTGCCGACAACGGCCAACTATGTAATTACCTCTACCATTGCAGCGCCTGCTCTGGTGCAGATGAATGTACCGGTGCTGGCAGCGCACATGTTCGCGTTCTATTTCGGTATCGTTGCCGACGTTACACCGCCTGTTGCCTTGGCTGCTTATGCCGGCGCAGGTATTGCTGGTGCTAACCCGATGCGTACCGGCGTTATCGCTGCTAAGCTGGCGATTGCAGCGTTCATCGTACCGTACATCTTCGTACTGGCACCTGAGCTGCTGATGATCAACGCAACTCCGTTCACTATCTGCTACAGCGCCTTCACCGCGATTGTAGGTATGTGGGGTGCTTCCATGGCGATGATTGGTTTCTGCAACAATCTGCTGAACATTCCGCAGCGTATCCTGTTCCTCGTTGGCGGTATCTGCATGATTATCCCTGGCGTATTTACCGACGGTATCGGTGTTGCGCTCGTTGCTGTTGCCTATGTATGGCAGCGCATGAACAAGGTTAAGGGTGCGATTCAGCAAGACGGAGAAGACCTGTAAGCCGAAAATTTCATAGCAAGTTTCATAGTCCTGCGTGCATTTAAGATGCTGCGCAGGACTTTTTTTGCTCTTTATTATACTAAGCTTTTGGGATTTATTATGCTTTCGGATAGGCAGCTTGCCGGTTTCATTCCGCTCCTGCGGGGATGCTTGCCATAAATCACTATATATAATGAAGAAAACCTTCAGACTTTTATGTCCGGGGGCTTTTGTTTTCTATAAAGATGGGCTGCCGCACTTTGTGTACGACAGCCCCTGTGCCATATGATTAGTCTTTAGTATATTTGTGCTTGTATATACTATTTACTGCTGTGCATACGGAAATTGCATCACAAGTCTTTCCTGCAGCACACGGGTTAAGGTGTCGATATTGGCACTCAGCTTTTCGATTCTGCCTTCCATACGGACCAGAAGATACGAGCTGACGAGCATGGGGAAACCATAATCCGCAGCAGCGGAGAGAAGTCTGTCAAATTCCATGAGGATCACTCCTTAGTGCTTTTTACGCCAGAACTTGGACGTTACGATTGACCACACGAGCTTCAACAGCCTGTACCAGGTCACCGCCGAGGGTGTTGAAAACGTTGGCTGCGACGATTTTTTGCATGGCTGCGTCGGTTTCGGCTTTGGTGAGGTTTTCTTTGGGGTTGGAGATGGTGATGATTTTGCTGCTGCCTGCAGCGTTTTTAAAGACGAGTTGTAAAGATTTTTCCATGGGTGATTGCTCCTTTGTGTTATGATGATACAACCCTCAGTCATCGCCTTTGGCGATGCCAGCTCCCTTTCAGGGAGCATATAT
>OGYK01000521.1_pt1 | contig 31929 bp, 30 predicted proteins | sample 1576501 | NCBI WGS metagenome assembly OGYK01 (sample SAMEA3541530, study PRJEB24748) | human gut metagenome | biome: human gut; feature: human-associated habitat; material: faeces | place: China | collected 2012
AAAAAAGAAGAAAAGAAAATTGAAAATGCAGATGATCTTAAGGATGCAAAGATTGGTGTTCAGACAGGTACAACAGGCGATATCTACTGTTCTGATGATTTCGGTGATGATCATGTAGAGCGTTTTAATAAAGGTGCAGATGCAGTACAGGCACTGGTAAAAGGAAAGATCGATGCAGTTGTTATTGATAACGAGCCTGCAAAAGCATTTGTAGATGCAAATGACGGACTGAAGATTCTTGAGACACCTTATGTAGAAGAAGATTATGCAATGTGCTTTAAAAAGGGCAATACAGAGCTGGAAGACAAATTCAACGCAGCAATCAAGGAACTGAAAGAAGACGGAACATTTGACAAGATCGTTGGATATTATATCGACGGAACAGAAGAAAAAGGATATGAGTCTCCGGCAGATGTCGATCATTCTAATGGTAAACTTGTGATGGCAACAAATGCAGCATTTGAGCCATATGAATATTATGAAGATAACAAGATTGTTGGTGTTGATGTAGACTTTGCACAGGCAATCGCAGATAAGCTCGGTATGGAACTTACTGTAAATGATATGGAATTTGACTCAATCATTGCAGCAGTTGACAGCGGAAAAGCAGATTTTGGTGCGGCTGGTATGACTGTTACAAAGGAAAGAGAGAAACAGGTAGATTTTTCTGATTCCTATTACACAGGAAAACAGATGATCATCGTTAAGAAATAATCCAGAAGAGTAGGATGAGAATATGCAGGAATTGAAAAGTAGTTTTATTTCGAATTTTATAGAGGATAACCGCTGGAGATATATTACAGATGGTCTGAAGATCACTTTGCTGGTTACTGTATTTGCAGTATTGATTGGTGTAGTACTTGGATTCTTGATCGCAATTGTCCGTACAACACATGATAAGACCGGCAAATTGAAGATTCTGAATGCAATCTGTAAAGTTTATCTGACGGTGATCCGTGGAACACCAGTAGTTGTACAGCTGATGATCATTTACTTTATTATATTTGGAAGTGTTGATATCAGTAAGGTTGTCGTTGCGATCGTAGCATTTGGTATTAACTCGGGTGCATATGTTGCTGAGATATTCCGTTCTGGTATTATGTCTATCGATAACGGACAGTTTGAAGCAGGGCGAAGCCTTGGATTTAACTATGCACAGACGATGATGTATATTGTTATGCCACAGGCATTTAAGAATGTACTCCCGACACTTTGTAATGAATTTATCTCTCTGTTAAAGGAAACTTCTGTATCCGGTTATATCGCATTACAGGACCTGACTAAAGGCGGGGATATCATTCGAAGCCGTACATATGATGCATTTATGCCGTTGATCGCCGTTGCACTGATCTATCTGGCAATGGTAATGATATTTACCAAGCTTGTCAGCTTACTGGAGAGGAGGTTGAGAAACAGTGACCACTAAGAAAGATGACAGTCACCCGGGCGAAAGAACTTGGAATGACGGTGATCGTTACGGATCATCATGAGGTGCCGTGCGAGGTGACGGAAAACGGAGAAAAAAATTATCTGTATGTGAACGCGGATGCCGTGATCGATCCGCACCGCCCGGATTGCGCATATCCCTACAAGGACTTATGCGGCGCTGGTGTGGCGTACAAATTCATCCGGCATTTATACCGGGTGACGGAGCTTCCGTGGGAAGACGAAGATGCCTATATGGATATCTTAGCGCTTGGTACGGTGTGTGATATCATGCCGCTCACAGATGAGAACCGGATCTTTGTCAAGCGTGGACTGCGGAGACTTACGAACAGTACGAATCTTGGAATCAATGCGTTGAAGAAAGCGTTAGGTCTTGATGGAAAGCCAATCGAGGTGCATCATTTGAGCTTCCGGATTGGTCCGAGTCTGAACTCGACCGGACGACTGGAAAGTGCGAAAGAGGGCGTGGAGCTGCTGCTGACCGATGATCCGGCGCGGGCGGAAAGCCTGGCACAGGATATGGCGAAGCTCAACGAACTGCGGAAGGAGATGACCGACCGCGGTGTGCGGGCGGCAACGGACTGGGTGCGAAAGGATATTCGCATGATTCCGACCGAAGATGGTGTGAAAGAAAAGAAAATCGGGGATGATAAGGTTATCGTCCTGTATATGCCGGGGATTCATGAGAGCATCGCGGGACTGATCGCGAGCAAGCTGAAGGAAGCATTTTACCGTCCGACGCTTGTTTTTACCGATGCGGAAAATGGACAGGGACTGAAAGGCTCCGGGCGTTCGATTGAGACGTATAATATGTTTGATAAGCTCTGTGAACATAAAGAGTTGTTTGTGAAGGTTGGCGGACACCCGATGGCGGCGGGCTTTACGATTACGCGCGAAGCACTCGAATCGTTACGCGAAGCGTTAAACCGGGATTGCAATCTGACAGACGCAGATCTCGTCGAGAAGCTGTATGTGGATGAATCCTGTGCCATCAAGCAGCTGACATTGCCCCTCTATGAGGAGCTTGCAAAGCTGGAACCATACGGAACTGCCAATGTAAGACCATTGTTCGGTATCGTGAAAATGGGTATCCGATCGATCAAAATGGTTGGAAATGAAGGGCAATACGCACGTTGCACGTTTGTCGATGGCAATGGCACGCGCATAAACGGCATGGTATTTCGTGGAAAAGAGCTATTGGATAACATAAAAGTGTGGTTTGGAGACAAAGAATGTGATAAAATATTGAAGGGTTTACAAAACCATGCACTGATTGATATTCTGTATCATATGAAGAAGAACGAATTCAATGGAACTGTTTCGATTCAGATGGAGCCGGTATCAATCCGGAAAAGCGTATATTATGAAACATCAAAATAGAGCATACGTGAAGGTAGGAGGAGCGCAAATGAAGAGTGTAAAGGATTATATCATCAGTATTCCGGATTTCCCAAGTAAGGGGATTATATTCCGAGATGTGACAAGTGTACTGGAAAGCCCGGAAGGGTATGCACTGGCAATTGATGAGCTGAACAAGCTGTTAGATGGAGTGGACTATGATCTGATCGCAGGTACAGAATCGAGAGGATTTATCTTTGGCGCACCACTTGCCTATATGAACAAGAAGGGATTTATCCCGGTTCGTAAGAAAGGAAAGCTGCCACGTGAGACAGTCGAGATGAGCTACGATCTGGAGTACGGTTCTGCAACGATCGAGATCCATAAGGATGCGATCAAGCCGGGCGACAAGGTTGTACTGGTCGATGATCTGATCGCGACAGGCGGTACGATTCAGGCAGCAGCCAAGCTCGTCGAAGAGCTGGGTGGTGAGGTAGTAAAGATGATCTTCTTGATCGAGCTGACCGATCTTGGAGGAAGAAAATTGCTGGAGGGCTACGATGTAGCATCTGTTGTACAGTACGAAGGTGAGTGATTTTTATGGCGGATACAACCTATAAGATACCACATGATACACTGAAAAAAGAAATCAGTAAACCGGAGGATTTTACGCCGCCGGAGGAATTGTATAAAAAATTGATTGCTACCATTCGCGCGTATCGTCCGACGACGGATCTGTCGGAGATCGAGAAGGCGTATAAGATTGCAAGCAAAGCGCACGAAGGTCAGAAGCGAAAGTCCGGGGAACCATATATTATTCACCCGCTTTGCGTGGCAATCATTCTGGCAGAACTGGAACTTGATAAAGAGACGATCGTAGCAGGAATCCTGCATGATGTTGTAGAGGATACGGTCATGACGCGGGAGGAGATTGCAAAGGAATTCTCCGAAGAGGTAGCACTGCTTGTCGATGGCGTTACGAAGCTGACACAGCTCGATCTGTCACAGGATAAGATCGAGGTTCAGGCAGAGAACCTGCGTAAGATGTTCCTTGCGATGGCGAAGGATATCCGTGTCATCCTGATCAAGCTTGCCGACCGTCTGCACAATCTGCGTACAATGCAGTACCAGTCACCGGCAAAGCAGATCGAAAAGTCGCGTGAGACGATGGATATTTACGCACCACTCGCACACCGTCTTGGTATTTCCAAGATCAAGGTCGAACTCGATGACCTCTCCATGCAGTATCTCTATCCAGAGGTATACAAGAACTTAAAGGAAGAGATCACCACACGACTGAATGCGAGCGAGGATTTCATCGTACAGATGGTAGAACAGGTTAAGCAGTATATGAAGGAAGCTGGCATCGAGGCAGAGGTAGACGGACGTGTCAAGCATCTGTTCTCCATCTATAAGAAAATGATCACGCAGAACAAGACGCTCGACCAGATTTACGATATTCATGCAATTCGTATCAAGGTCGATACGGTACGGGATTGTTATGCGGCACTCGGAATTATTCATGAGAAATACAAGCCAATTCCGGGACGTTTCAAAGATTATATCGCAATGCCGAAAGAGAACATGTACCAGTCTCTCCACACGACATTGATTGGACCGGGCGGTCGTCCGTTCGAGATTCAGATTCGAACCTACGAGATGCACCGTACCGCGGAATATGGTATTGCTGCACATTGGAAATACAAAGAAGGCGGCAGTGGCAAGAACGATAACGAAGAGCAGAAGTTAAGCTGGCTCAGACAGATTCTGGAATGGCAGACCGATACGACAGATAACAAGGAATTCATGAACGCCATCAAGACAGATTTGGATCTGTTTTCAGATCAGGTGTATGTATTTACACCAGCGGGCGATGTCAAGAATCTTCCGGCTGGTTCTACACCAATTGATTTTGCCTACAGCATTCATACGGCGGTCGGAAACAAGCTGATTGGTGCGCGTGTCAATGGACGGCAGGTGCCGATTGAGACAGAGCTTCATAATGGTGATCGTGTTGAGATTATCACATCGCAGAACTCCAAAGGTCCAAGTATGGACTGGCTGTCTGTGGTAAAGAGTTCACAGGCAAAGACGAAGATTAACCAGTGGTTCCGGCAGGAGAACAAGACAGATAATATCCAGCGTGGTAAAGATGCGATGGCGGCATACTGTAAGACAAAGGGAATTGTGCTGTCGAACCTTTTACAGCCGGAATTGCAGGAAAAGGTAATGAAGAAATACAACTTCCTGACATGGGATGCCGTGCTTGCATCAATCGGACATGGCGGACTGAAGGAAGGACAGGTTGTCAACCGTCTGCAGGAAGAATACAAAAAAGAAGAAGCGAAGAAGATCACAGAGGAACAGATTGTCGACAAGATCAATACACCAGGCAGAGGCGAAAGTCACAAGCATGCCAAGGGTGGTATTGTAGTCAAAGGTATGGACGATGTTGCAGTGCGTTTTTCACGCTGCTGTGCTCCAGTACCGGGTGATGAGATCGTCGGTTACATCACGCGTGGACGTGGAGTATCCATTCATCGTACCGATTGCGTAAATGTTCTTTGCATGGATGAATTTGACCGGAAGCGTCTGATTGAGGCGGAATGGTCTGAAGATCTGTTGCAGAATCAGAAGATGTATATGACGGAGATTAACATCTACGCGAACGACAGTAAGGGACTGGTGTTCTCGCTGTCGAAGATCTTCAATGAGGAGAACATCAACCTGACAGGTATGAATGTCCGTGTCAATAAGCAGGGCAAGGCGACGGTTTCCGTGAAGTTTGAGATTCGCTCGAAGGAGCAGCTCAACAAGATGATTGCGAAGATCCGGAACGTAGAAGGGATCATCGATATCGAGCGTACGACGGGGTGATTCATAAATTTACAAAATGGTAGAGGAGTTGAACGTAAACTACGCAATTCTATGCAGACGCGCTCTCGCTCGGTTCAGCACGCAGTGGTACTAAATTCGCGACAAAAGATGTCGCTCATTAAGTGCCAGCGTGCTTCAACGGTCTGCATATGAATTGGTAGTTTGCGTCCAACTCAATCTACAGATTGTGGTAGATGCAGTAATTTGTGAATATATATGCCATGTTAATCTTTACTGTATAAATATGTTTGGAACTTAGAAGTCCTTGATGTTCTGAGAATATTCAGCAATGTTTGAACACGATGTTCAAACAAGCCGCCACTGAGCCATGGATGGCGAATTGGCGGCGGTTGCGTACGATATCGATATTTGTAACAGAACATCTAGTACTTCTTAGTTTCAATACATCTTATACAGTGAAGATTAACATGGCAGATATTCACAAATTACGGGTTACCGCAATCGTTACCTTGAAAGGAGATATATGGGAAAGATTGAAATAACGAAGAAAGTGCTTGGTATCTGTGCGACGAATTGTTATACGGTAGTTGATACAGAGACGAAGGAAGCGCTTATTATAGATCCGGCGGATCGCGCAGATGTGTTGATTCGCGATTGGAAGGATAAAGGTGTGACACCAACGGCGGTGCTCTTGACGCATGGTCATTTCGACCATATCGGGGCACTGGCCGGCGTGAAGAAGGAGTATCCGGAGATCAGGGTGTATGCGGCAGCAGAGGAGAAGGAAGTTATGGAAAGCCCGGCTTTGAATCTGTCTTCTTCGTTCGGTGCGGCATTTACGGCGCAGGCGGATATCTATCTGGAGGATGGCGCCGAGATCGAGGTACTTGGGAGAAAATGTAAGTGCCTGTTAGTACCGGGACATACGAAGGGCGGCATGTGCTATTATTTCCCGGAGGAGCATGTAGTTTTTACCGGCGATACGCTGTTTTGCTACAGTGTCGGAAGAACGGACTTCCCGACGGGTGATGCGAAGGCTCTGGAAGATGCCATCCGTGAGAAATTATTTGTGCTGCCAGATGAGACACTTGTGCTTCCGGGACATGATGCACAGACAATGATTGGAAAGGAAAAGACGGGCAATCCGTATTTCTAAGATGATACTGCTAGACCAGAATAACCAATTATATAACAATGACCTGCGGGCGATGATCATGGCGTTTTATCCGGGGGTGAAGATCGTCGAGGACGCGAGTTTATCTGATGATTTTGACCTGCGGCTCCTGATCCGGTATGAGGAAGCATCTACCATCCTGACGGTGTGCAAGCACGGGCACGCGTGCGACAAGCCGGATGATCTGCAGGAAGTGCCGGAGCTTCCGGCGTATAAGGATAAGATGTTGATATCGACCTGTGGACTGCGGGCGAAGATTCTTGTTGATTACCGGGATAAGGCAAAGTTTCGGAATGTGCTGAAGATGGCGTCCTACCGGCTGCTCGGACAGTTTGCGGATCGGAGACTTCCGTGGGGTGACCTGACGGGGGTACGTCCGACGAAGATCGCGATGACGAAGCTTCTGGAGTATCTGGCGGAACAGACAGATGAAGCTGGCATAAATGGACATGATGCCGAGGAGCATGTAGATCGGACACATGAAAAACAGCAGGAAATACACGATAGAATCGTACAATATTACCGTGATATCTACGACACAAGCGTGCAGAAAGCAGAGCTTGCAACGACGGTGGCAGAAAACGAGCATCGTCTGGTGAAGGGAATTGATCTTGACAACGACTATTGTCTGTATGTCGGGATTCCGTTTTGCCCAAGCCGGTGTCTGTATTGTTCCTTCACATCGTATCCGATTGGAATCTATGCGGAGAAAGCAAAGACGTATATTGACACGCTCTGTAAGGAGTTAGCCTATGTGGCAGAACAGTATAAGCACAAACGGTTAGTGGCAATCTACATTGGCGGCGGAACGCCGACGTCGATCTCGCATGAGCTGCTTGCAGTGCTATTGAAGCAGATTCAGACCGTATTCCGGTTACAGGAACCGGAGGTTGCGGATGGGCTTGTGGAGTTTACCGTGGAGGCAGGACGCCCGGACAGTATCACATCGGAGAAGCTTGCGGTGATGAAGGAATATGGCGTGACGCGTATCAGCATCAACCCGCAGACGATGAATGACGAGACGCTGCGGACGATCGGGCGTGCACATAATGCGGCACAGGTGAAGGAAGCATTTGCGATGGCAAGGCAGGCGGGCTTTGATAACATCAACATGGATCTGATCGCGGGACTTCCGGGAGAAGATTTAGACAGCATGCAGCACACGCTTGCGGAAGTGCGGGCGTTGGCACCGGAAAGTCTGACAGTACATTCCCTTGCAATTAAGCGGGCAGCGAATCTGAACCAGCAGATGGACGATTACAAATCCGCAATCCATCACGATATGGATGCGATGCATACCGCGGCACAGGAGACGGCACAGGCGCTTGGCATGGAGCCATATTATCTGTACCGGCAGAAGAATATCGGTGGTAATCTGGAAAATGTCGGATATGCGAAGCCAGGCTGTGAATGCTTATATAATATTTTGATTATGGAAGAAATGACAGATATCATTGCGGCGGGCGCAGGTGCGTCGACGAAGCTTGTCTATCATGCAGAAAATCGTGTGGAGCGGGTAGAAAACTGCAAATCTGTCGATGATTATATCAACCGTTTTGATGAAATGCTTGACCGAAAGCGCAAAGCGTTTTAAAATCGAACGAGAATGAATACAAGCGGGAGGAAAAAGATGGCAATGAAGAAGAAGCCGGTAACCGGCATGAAAGATATATTACCAAAGGAGATGGCAATCCGTGATTACTGCATCGCTTTAATCAAGGATACCTATAAGACATTTGGATTTAATTCGATGGAGACACCTTGCGTCGAGCATATCGAGAACCTGAACAGCAAGCAGGGCGGCGAGAATGAGAAGCTCATCTTCAAGATCTTAAAGCGTGGTGAGAAGCTGAAGATCGACGAGGCAAAGGAAGAGTTAGATCTTGTTGACGGCGGACTTCGTTATGATCTGACCGTGCCACTTTGCAGATATTATTCGAACAATGCGAACGAACTGCCAAGCCCGTTTAAGGCTTTGCAGATGGGAAATGTATGGAGAGCTGACCGTCCACAGCGTGGCCGTTACAGACAGTTCATGCAGTGCGATATTGATATTTTAGGTGAACCGACAATCTTAGCAGAGATCGAGTTGATCTTAGCGACAACAACATTGCTTGGCAAGCTGGATTTCAAGAACTTTACGATCCGTATCAATGACCGTCGTATCTTAAAGGCGATGGCAGCTTACAGCGGATTTGCGGAAGCCGATTATGATACCGTATTTATCATCTTGGATAAGATGGATAAGATCGGTTTGGATGGCGTCAAGGAAGAACTTCTGAAGGAAGGTTATGCAGAGGATGCTGTGACAAAATATCTCGAACTGTTCGAGAAGGTAACAGCCGATATCAGTGGTGTACAGTATCTGAAGGAGACACTTGGCGAGTTCTTGCCGGAAGAGGTTGCTGAGAACTTAAAGACGATCATCGACAGCGTTGAGAGCACGAAGAGTGCTGATTTCAAGATGGCATTTGATCCGACTCTGGTACGTGGTATGTCGTATTATACAGGTCCAATCTTTGAGATCTCAATGGATGAGTATGGCGGATCTGTCGGCGGCGGCGGACGTTACGACGAGATGATCGGCAAATTCACCGGTCAGCCAACACCAGCGTGTGGATTCTCCATCGGATTTGAGCGAATCATTATGCTTTTGTTAGAGCGTGATTTCGAGGTGCCGGGAAGCAAGAACAAGACAGCATACTTAATCGACAAGAAGATGCCAAGCGACAAGCTGCTTAAGATCTTAGAGCAGGCAAAGCAGGCAAGAGCCGAGGGACAGATTGTGAATATTGCGATCATGAAGAAAAACAAGAAGTTCCAGAAGGATCAGATGACTGCAGAGGGATATACACAGTTCGAAGAGTTTTATGCGGATTCTTTCGAGGGTTGATCGTAACTTATGATATGAAAATGCTCCCTATCCGGATTAGATAATTGTAAGCTCAGAATGTTGGAGATAGGAGTAAGTCTTTATAAATTAACTTAGACACAGGAGGCTATGAAAATGGCAGAGTCAATGCAGGGACTTCACAGAAGTCACAGATGTACAGAAGTAAATAATACGATGATTGGGAATACCGTCACCGTGATGGGATGGGTGCAGAAGAGCCGGAACAAAGGCGGAATTATCTTCGTCGATCTGCGTGATCGAAGCGGGATTCTGCAGGTAATCTTCGAAGAAGCAAACTGTGGTGCGGAGAGCTTCGCAAAGGCGGAGAAGCTTCGTTCCGAGTTTGTCGTTGCAATCACCGGTGAGGTTGCAAAGCGTGGCGGCGCAGTCAATGAGAACCTTGCAACCGGTGACATCGAAGTCATCGCGAAGGATATCCGTATCCTTGCAGAGGCAGATACACCACCATTCCCAATCGAGGAGAACAGCAAGACGAAGGAAGATCTTCGTCTGAAATACCGTTATCTGGATCTTCGTCGTCCGGACTTGCAGAAGAATATCATGATGCGTAGTAAGGTGACAACACTGGTTCGTTCCTTCATGGCAGATGAAGGATTTATCGAGATCGAGACACCGACACTTTGTAAGTCAACTCCAGAGGGTGCGCGTGATTATCTTGTACCAAGCCGTGTGCATCCGGGTGAGTTCTATGCGTTGCCACAGTCACCACAGATTTATAAGCAGCTGTTGATGTGCTCTGGCTACGACCGTTATTTCCAGATTGCACGCTGCTATCGTGATGAGGATCTGCGTGCCGACAGACAGCCGGAATTTACACAGATCGATATGGAGCTTTCTTTTGTAGATGTCGATGATGTCATTGATGTCAATGAGCGTCTGCTTGCAAAGCTGTTCAAGGATGTCATTGGTGTTGATGTACAGCTTCCAATCCAGCGTATGACATACAAAGAGGCAATGGAGCGTTTCGGTTCTGATAAGCCGGATCTCCGTTTTGGTATGGAGCTTTGCGATGTAACAGACGTTGTGAAGGATTGTGAATTTGTCGTATTCAAGAATGCGATTGAAGCTGGCGGAAGCGTGCGCGGTATCAATGCTGAGGGTCAGGGTGCAATGCCAAGAAAGAAGATTGATGCACTCGTTGACTTTGCAAAGGGCTATGGCGCAAAGGGTCTTGCCTATATTGCAATCCATGAGGACGGAACAATGAAGTCTTCCTTTGCGAAGTTCATGAAGGATGAGGAGATGCAGGCACTCGTTGAGAAGATGCATGGTAAGCCGGGCGATTTACTGCTCTTCGCAGCAGATAAGAGCAAGCTTGTCTATGATGTGCTTGGTGCACTTCGTCTGGAAATCGCAAATCAGCTTGGACTTTTGAAGAAGGACGAATACCGTTTCGTATGGATCACAGAGTTCCCATTGCTTGAGTGGAGCGAGGAGCTTGGCAGATATCAGGCAATGCACCATCCATTTACGATGCCAATGGAAGAGGATCTGCAGTATATCGAGTCTGATCCGGGCAGAGTACGTGCAAAGGCATACGATATCGTATTAAATGGTACAGAGATCGGTGGTGGTTCCGTGCGTATCCACCAGGATGACATTCAGGAAATGATGTTCAAGGCACTTGGATTCACGATGGAGCGTGCATACGACCAGTTCGGATTCCTGTTAAATGCGTTCAAATATGGAGTACCACCACATGCAGGACTTGCATACGGACTTGACCGTCTCGTTATGCTGATGGCACAGGAAGATTCTATTCGTGATGTTATCGCATTCCCGAAGGTAAAGGATGCTTCCTGCCTGATGAGTGAGGCGCCGAATACCGTCGATGCAAAGCAGCTTGAAGAGCTTGGAATCTCGATTGCAAAGCCGGAAGCTGAGACAGAAGAATAAAGCATAATAAGAAGATTGCCGCATATGTATAGACTAAGGAAGACCGGAGTTTTGCATATGCGGTTTTTTGATCGGAATAAAATCAGATTGTTGTTTGGATTTACCGTATTTTTAGTTTTGCTGATTCTGAATTGTGTGATGTATTGTAACAAAGCGGGGATGAAACGGGATTTGGTCGTTGTGATTGATGTCGGACATGGCGGCAATGATCCGGGTAAGATCGGCGTGGATAATGTAAAAGAAAAAGATGTGAATTTGCAGATTGCCCTATGCTTGAAAGCACAGTTACAGGCGCGGGGGGTGAAGGTAATCCTGACACGCGAGGGGGATGTGTGTCTGGCGACGGATGGCGCGACGAACAAGAAAGTATCTGATATGCATAACCGGGTGAGCCTGATCAATGCGTCCGGCGCGGACTATATGATCAGTATCCACCAGAACAGCTACCCAGAGGCAGAGATTAGCGGACCGCAGGTATTTTATTATGGTTCATCGGAAATGTCGAAGAAACTGGCGGAAGCGATACAGGCGCAGTTGATCGTCGATTTGCAGCCACCGAAGGAACGGGAGATTAAGACGGGCAATGATCTGTATATTCTGAAAAACAGTCAATGCCCGGGCGTGATCGTAGAGTGTGGATTCTTGAGCAATCCGACAGAGTGCGAGAACTTGCAGAATCCACAATATCAGCAGGCGGTTGCGGCAGCGATTGCACGCGCCATCTGCAAATTATAATTCGACGGTGAAACAGATCCATGTATGTTCATGGAATGTCTCGTTGTCCAGATAGATTTTGCCATTGTAATAATCGACCAATTTTTTCAGATTCGGCAGACCTTGTCCGCGGGAGGTGCGTACTTCTACGGACGTTTTGGTAGAATAGCCACGGACAAACATTTTCTTGCGCAGCTCGGAAGAAATCTCCCCTCCTTCGTTCTTTGTCTGAATTCGGACGTGATCGTTCCGGCTGTCAAGAATCAGCGAGAATGTATGTCCGGGTTCTGTCGCTTCAATCGCATTGTCAATTAGAATACCCAAGATGCGGATCAGATCGTACTCTGGAACCGGCGTGATCAGGGAACGGTTCTTGATCTTGACCGAGATCAGCCTGCCCTTTTGCTCCGCTTCTTTGATCTTACTAAATACAAATCCAGCAACAACCGGAAGATTGATCTTCAAAAGCTCAGATTCATTGAACTCTTCTTCCAGAAAGGTCGAATAATTCGCGATCGCGTCACTTAACGAATCATAATCTTTGTAAGTATATGGCAGCATGCGGATTGCATTCATCTGATTGTTGAAATCATGCTGTTTACCTAAGATGTCAGAGATCAGATCGTGTGCCATTGGTTCATAGGTCTGGTAATCTTTGATATCCTGCTGTTGAATTGTAATGGTTCGTTGTTGATTTAATACCATGATATCAGCGACTAGCAGAATAATCATAAAGGTTACGGTCATAGGAAATACTGCAATGGCATCGAGAGAATCAATTTTTGAGATTGCAATTGTCACTAAATAAAGCATAGATATATAAGATAGTACAAGTTTGACGATTAGTTTCCCGCTATTGATAAAAGTATGTAATCGATTCAGTGGTAGTAAAGAGATAAAAATACAAATTACGCAAATAATGCATGTTAAAATTAAATTATTTGTGACACTAGAAGATACTGAGATGGAGACGGGCAAGAGAATAATGGTAATTGCCTCGATCAAACCATATGTAACATAACTGAGCAAGAAGGGAAAGATGCCAGAGGAAAAAGGTATATGTAAAATCAAACAATAAAATAACACCGACATAGGTAATGTCATAAACCAGCCAAATACATTTGGAATAAAAGTAAAAAGGAAATTATTCACAAGTCCACAAAGCGGCAAGAGTAATAATAGCGGAGAAAGTAAAGATTTCTTTTTCTTTCCTAAAAATGAAATGACCAATAATAATTCTGCAATTGCTTCTGCCATGTAGGTGCAACTAGATAATATAAAAGCTTTCATATAATTCAGATCCCCTTCAGTTTTATAAATATTATAGAAGTATTTAGGGAAAGATGTCAATTGATATGTAATAACTGAATGGAATGCGTTTATTATGTAAAAGAAAGAAAAATGTTGTCTATTCCCCACGAAATGTCGTTCATTCCAAACCTATTGCGAAATTATTTTAATCATGTTAAGAATAATATAGAAATTCATTCGGGGATGGATTTCAAAGAATATTCTTTCAGAAGGAGGAGATGTGTGATGAAGGATATGAAGAAAGCAGTTGCTGCACAGTTGGAGGATTTATCAGATGTAATCCTGACTCTTACAGGATGCAAACACTTTTGGGGAGAGGTGGAGCTTCCTGATTGTATGAGAGTCGAGATGGAATCAGAATCTGAGAACTAGTACATCAACCAAAACACTTGGGGGTATCCGTTGCGCGGACTTTTGGCGGATATCCCATTTGTTAAAAAGCACATGGAGAACATAAGACAGGGGATGAATTATGAGTATCAATCATAGGATAGGGGAGCATGTGACACGGTATCTCGTGGGACGTGACTATGATGTGGCAGATATGCAGTGTGCAAAAGTATGCTATGCAGTAGAATCAATTGTGGGAGATTTGCAAAAAGATCTTGTTCTATTTGTTATCTTTTCAGTATCTGGATTTTTCCGGGAATTTTTGTTTTGCTTTGTGACGGTCAATCTGGTTCGCCGGTTTCTGGGCGGTATCCATATGAAAACAAATATTGGGTGTACAGTTGCTTCGGTCAGTGTGTACGTGATCGCAGTGGCGGGCGGTGTACATGTCATATTTCCATATCCGGTCGTAGCGGGATTGTTGCTGTTTACGATGTATCTGATGGCGACGATTGCACCATTACCATCGCCAAATCGACCGGTTTACAAGGGAGAACGAAAAAAGAAGATTCAACAAAAAGGCTTGATCGGACTAGGCGTATTGAGTATCTGTACGGTGATTTACCCTGCGTGTTCCACATTCGTTGCATGGATTTTGATTTTACAGATTGTGGAGGTAGGAGTTGTAGTGTTCAGAGAAAATTATTTGAATTATAAGGATATGGATGCGCCGCCGTCGATGTCGGAGGAGGCGGAAAAGCTATTTATGGAATGTACGCGGAATTATGAAGCACGAATGAATGGCTTGCTTCATTATCCGACGGAGTTTCGCTCTATGACGCGAAAAGAACGAACCAGCGCATTTAAGGGCTTTACGGATCAGGAAAAAGATGCAGTGATGAATCTTATGACAGACGAACAGAAGGAACGGTTAGTTCAGGATATCCGTTATCAGGCGGTGCTTGATTTCAGACGTGGGAAATAACTAGCAGGGACTGAAAGTGCTTTGGTAAAATATTTTCAGTCCCTGCTAATTATCTTTTTGACATAATCTTTATATTTACGTCCGACGGGGGTCGAGATATTGTGATTCCCCAGATAGAGAAGCGCGTTGGTCGGATCGTAAGAGTTCACATAATCACTGTTTACAATAAAGCTTCGATGACTTTGGATGAAATTCGGCGGAAGCTGTGCAATCAGTTCTTTCAGACGGATACCGCTTGTGTTGATCACATTGCTTTCCTCATAGATCGTCAGGTTCTTGCCAGCCGCTTCGATATACAGGATCTTTTCTGGAAGAACGCGAAAATAAATACCATTGACATCGCGTAGTTCTATGGGCGTAACGTCCAGAAAACGATTGTGGATCAGCTTGTCGATGGTATATAACAAATCTTCTTTCTTATAGGGCTTTACCAGAAAATCATAACAATTCGTTGCATGTATTGCACGTGGTGCGTCCATGGAATATGCAGTCAGATACAGGATTGGTGTTTTTGCATACCGCTGCATGGAACGAATCTGTGTTCCAAGTGCGATACCGTCCTGCTCGGACTCGTCATCTCCAAGAGAGATATCCAGTAGGAATAGTTGGATTTTGTTTGCGCGCATCAATTGGGTTGCCTGCTGGTAATTGGTTGCTTTTATACAATTCATATGATCGTATTTTTCGAGCAGGATGGATTCGATGCCATCTAACTGTTCCTGATCATCTTCTACTATTAAAACATCCATAAAGGAGCTCCTTTCGCACGACTGTACATTATAAATACGGCGTGATTTGAATGTCAATCTTTTTTTCGATGCTGATGGAAAACTCGGTAAAGAACATGCTAAAAACATACAAAATATGACAGAAGCGTTTGCTTTTTTATAGAAAAAGCGTTATGATATAAACAATATTGGAACGTCTGGATTGGACAAAATTGGAGGGTATATATATGAATATAGCAGCAATCGGAAATTCAAATCTGACGCTGGCAGTCAGTGATACCGGAAGTATGAATGCCATTGATATGGCGATGCTTAAAAAATCACTGGATGCGGTGGAGACAAATGGTGCGATGATTACACAGATGATGGAACAGTCTGTGAATCCAAACATCGGTGCAAACATTGATATCCGTTTATAAATGATATGATAAGTCCTGTATTTTGCGTGCAGGACTTTTTCTTTTGAATTAACGTCAAATAAATGTAAAATATGATAATTCCACATCTTGTTTTTCATATAGCTATCGCGTACAATGCATCTTAGTTTTGTTGATTTTTATTTAAGATAAGAGGTATAAGATGAAGACGAAGATGACGTCCAAAGAGCGGCTTCCGTTGATCGGAATGACTGTCTCGGCATTTATTTTTAACACATCCGAGTTTATGCCAATCGGTCTGCTGACGGATATTGCAAAGAGCTTTTCGATTTCTGAGGCGAAGGCGGGCATGTTGATCACGGTATATTCGTGGATCGTTATGTTGCTTTCCCTGCCGCTCATGCTGCTCGTGAGCAAGATTGATTATAAGAAGTTATTTATGGGAACGGTTGCATTGTTCGGAATCTGTCAGGTGTTGACCGTGTTGTCAAACAGCTACGGCATGCTGATGGCGTCCCGAATCGGTGTAGCCTGTGCACACGCGATTTTCTGGTCAATCGCGTCTCCGATTGCAGTGCGTATGGCGTCAGAAGAACATCAGTCCAAAGCACTCAGTATGGTCGTGACAGGTACTTCGGTTGCGACGATTGCAGGACTTCCGCTTGGAAAAATGATTGGACATTATGCAGGATGGAGAATCGCCTTTTTGATCGTGGCAATCATCACATTCGTTGTTTTGGCATATATGGCATTCCTGTTCCCGAAGATGGAGTGCGGCGAGCCGTTCCGTGTGAAGCAGTTGCCAGAACTATTTAAGAATCGTGCACTTGTCTGCATCTATATTCAGACATTTTTGTTTGTAGTGGGCTATTATACGAGCTATAGTTATATCGATCCGTTCCTGCAGCAGGTCGCACACATGGGAAATAGTACAGTCACCATTACATTGTTTGTGTTTGGTGCCGCAGGATTGCTCGGCAGTCTTCTGTTCTCGAAATTCTATGACAAATACCGGCATGGATTTTTGCGCACGGTGATGATTTCGTTGGCGGTTGAACTGTTATTGCTGCTTCCGGCGGCAGGACAGCCGGGATTTATAATGGCGCTTTGTGCTTTATGGGGCATTACAGTGCTTGTATTTAATGTATCGTTCCAGTCAGAGACGATTCGCTGTACGGATGAACAGTCCTCGTCGGTTGCAATGTCGATTTTTTCCGGTATCTTTAATTTTGGTATCGGCGCAGGCAGCTTCCTTGGTGGAATTGTGTGTGACAAGGGACAGATTGTACATATTGGATTTGTTGGAGCTGCATTTGCGGTAATTTCGGTTCTGTTCTTCCTGGTGTGCATGTCCAAGAATCTGGTAGAGAATAAGTAAGATTGACTGTTCTTTTTTGAAATGAGATATCATGTAAGCGGTTGTATCACAGATACAATCGCTTATTTTATGTGAATATATGGTAGTAAAGCAGCTCAGTAAGGCAGCAGCAGAAGAAGGGGCCTCCAGGGTAGCAGGTATAATGGCGGGAAATGGCGCAGGATATCCTGCGCCGTTTTCTATATATTGTATTTCTAAATTCAAAAACTCAATATCGTGTATCAAATATTTCGAAATGTTACAAAATGTAACAATTTTATGTGAACCATTGAAAAGAATAAGTTTACAGAAAAAGAAAAAGAAAACTTGTTGGAAACATAGCAAAAATGCGAAGAAAATGTGAATTTTTGAAAAAACATCCAAAAATTGGTTGACAATAATATTACAGGTTGCTATAATGGGCAATGTAATAAGTTGTAACATATTTGTAACAAATTGGAGGTAAGAACATGAAAAGACCATCCGTAAAGTGGTTGGCGGTAGCGGCGGCAGGTTGCATTTTCGCTTCGTCCATGGGTACATACACATATACCGCGTTGGCAGATGAGTTTGTATATACCGATGCTAACGTCAGTATTACATCGATCGTAGATCGCTATATTGAAGAAAATGGAGGAGACGTATTTACAGCTGATGCAACTCCAGAGGATGCAACAGCACCGGCTGCAGTTGTTGCAGAGGCAACAGCAACCGACGCAGTAGCAACTGGCGAGATTCAGGAGATTGCAAAGGTAACAGGAGAAATCGCAGAAGTCCCTTCCGAGGAAACAACGGAGGCACCAGCAACGGAAGAGCCAACGACAGAAGCACCTGTACAGGAAGCATCTGAGGCGGCAGCATCACCGGTTATGGATTTCACAGGAAAGGCAATCGTCACAGCATCTGGTTCCGTAAATATTCGTCAGTCTGGTGATGTGAATGCAGCAAAGGTTGGAACGATTGATGCAGGCGGACTTGTAAACATCGTAGAAAAAGGTGATACATGGTCCCATATCACATCAGGAAATGTAGATGGATATATCAGAAATGATCTGTTAGCATTTGAAGGGGATGCAGCAAGCTATGCAAGTGCAAATCTCTCGAAGGTTGCAGTTGTAAATACAGCAGCATTGAAGCTTCGTAGTGCAGCAAGCACAGACAGCGAGAGCATCACACTTCTGGCACAGGGAGAATCTTATCCGATCGTAGAGACAGGAGATGCGTGGACAAAGATCCAGCTTGACACTGTGACAGGATATGTAAAGAATGAGTACATAACTATTTCTTATAATATGCCAACAGCAAAGGCAGTAAGTGCACCGGCACAGGATACAACGACAACGGAAGCACCAACAACGGAAGCTCCTACGACAGAGGCTCCTACAACAGAAGCACCGGTGACAGAAGCTCCAACCTCAGATCTTGGACAGCAGATTGCAAACTTTGCATGTCAGTTCGTTGGAAACCCATATGTATGGGGCGGTACAAGCTTGACAAACGGAGCGGATTGTTCCGGATTCGTACAGAGTGTATATAAGAACTTTGGATATTCGCTTCCTCGTACATGTACACCACAGAGTAATGCAGGTACAGCAGTCAGCCTTGCAGCATTGGCACCTGGTGATCTGGTATTCTACGATCACGGTACAGGTTCCTGTGAGCACGTAGGTATCTATATTGGAAATGGACAGATCGTACATGCAAGCAGCAGCCGTACAGGAATCAAGATCTCAAATGTAAATTACAGTACACCATTTAAGGCTTGTAGAATTGTAAATTAGGAAATTAGTAATACTTTCTATAATGTGTTTGAAAGGGCATTTTCGGTAAGAATCGAAGGTGCCCTTTTCCGTTATCAAAAAAATGTGAATTTTTGTATATTTTGACGAAAAATCACTTCCCAAACAGGGGTTGGGTGTGCTATAATACTAAACATAGAAAGTACATGTGCTTCACGCACATTTTTTATTTTCTATAGTTCGACGTAAAGGAGCTGGGGCATATGAATTACATCATAAGTGGAAAGAACATTGAGGTTACAGACGCACTGAAGCAGGCGATTTACGAGAAGCTTGAGAGAATCGAGAAGTTCTTCGGTGAAGACACAGCAGCACAGGTTACACTTTCGGTAGATAAGGATCGTCAGAAGATTGAGGTTACGATCCCGATGAAGGGACATACGATTCGTGCAGAACAGGCGAGCGATAATATGTACGTATCCATCGATTTGGTTGTGGAGATTATCGAACGTCAGGTAACACGCCATAAGAAGCGTATTTTGGACAAGGAACAGAATTCCGGTTATATCAACAACGATTTCTTCGATGTAGAAGGACTTGAGGATGAGGATGTCCAGATTATCCGTAGCAAGAAGGTTGTGTTAGAGCCTATGTATCCGGAGGATGCATGCATCCAGATGGATCTGCTTGGACATAATTTCTTCGTATTCCGTAACGCAGAGACAGACAAGGTAAATGTAGTCTATAAGCGTAGAGGCAATACATTCGGATTGATCGAGCCAGAATTTTAACAGTTTCAGTTATGTATAGAGGGTTATGAAAAAACGGTATCCCGGAGACGAAGGTCTCCGGGATATTTGTTATTATAGGATATTTTCTATATGGGAATGGTATTTCTGACATGGAAACTTCTTGCGTTACCTACCATTTAATGTTATATTACAAGTTGTGGTATTAGAATGAGTTACGCTCAGGGAGGTAAGAAATGAGCTTATTTGAAAAAGTGTTTGGAACACATAGTGATAAAGAGCTGAAGAAAATATATCCGATTGTAGATAAGATCGAAGCGCTGGATTCAACCATGCAGGCGTTAAGTGATGAAGAGCTGAAGGCAAAGACACCAGAGTTCAAGGAACGTCTTGAAAAGGGCGAGACACTGGATGATCTGCTTCCAGAAGCATTTGCCGTTGTCCGTGAGGCAGCAGACCGTGTTCTTCATATGAAGCATTACCGCGTGCAGCTGATCGGTGGTATCCTGCTGCATCAGGGACGTATCCCGGAGATGCGTACTGGTGAAGGTAAGACATTGGTTTCTACACTTCCTGCATATTTGAATGCACTCGAAGGAAAGGGTGTTCATATCGTAACTGTCAACGACTATCTGGCAAAGCGTGATGCCGAGTGGATGGGACAGGTACACGAATTCCTTGGACTGACGGTAGGTGTGATCTTAAACAGTGATAAAAACGATGCAAGACGTGCCGCTTATAACTGCGACATTACATATGTTACAAATAACGAGCTTGGTTTCGATTACCTGCGTGACAACATGGTTATTTACAAGGAGCAGCTCGTGCAGCGTGATCTGCATTATGCGATCGTCGATGAGGTCGATTCCGTACTCATTGATGAGGCGCGTACGCCATTGATCATTTCCGGACAGAGCGGAAAGTCTACCGACTTGTACAAGATGTGTGATTATCTGGCGCGCCGTATGAAGCGTGGTACTGCTTCGATGGAAATCAGTAAGCTCGATGCCATCATGGGTACAGAGATCGAGGAAGATGGAGATTACTTAGTTGATGAGAAAGACAAGCAGGTTGTACTGACTGCACAGGGTGTCAAGGAAGTTGAGCAGTTCTTCCATATCGACAACTTCTCAGATGCAGATAATATTGATATCCAGCACAACATGATCATGGCATTGCGTGCACATGCGCTCATGTTCCGTGATAAAGATTACGTTGTTAAGGATGACGAGGTTTTGATCGTCGATGAGTTTACCGGACGTATCATGCCGGGACGTCGCTTCTCAGACGGTCTGCATCAGGCGATTGAGGCAAAGGAAAACGTAAAGGTAAAACGTGAGAGCCGTACACTGGCAACGATTACTTTCCAGAACTTCTTCAACAAATATAAGAAGAAGGCAGGTATGACAGGTACTGCTTTGACAGAGGAAGAAGAGTTCCGTGAGATCTACGGCATGGACGTTGTCGTTGTTCCGACAAACCTGCCGGTACAGCGTATTGATCATCACGATTCTATTTTTAAGACAAAGAAAGAAAAACTGAATGCAATCGTACAGGCGGTTGTGGAAGCACATGACAAGGGACAGCCGGTACTGGTTGGTACAATCACGATTGATGCATCCGAGGAACTGAGCCGTATGCTCACAAAGCGTGGCATCCAGCACAAGGTATTGAATGCGAAGTTCCATGAGTTAGAGGCTGAGATCGTTGCCGATGCCGGACAGCGTGGTGCAGTTACGATCGCAACCAACATGGCTGGCCGTGGTACCGATATCAAGCTTGGCGAGGGCGTGGCAGAACTCGGTGGCCTGAAGATCATCGGTACAGAGCGTCATGAGTCCCGTCGAATTGATAACCAGCTGCGTGGTCGTGCCGGACGTCAGGGCGATCCGGGTGAGTCCAAGTTCTATCTGTCTCTGGACGACGATCTGATGCGTCTGTTCGGTTCCGAGAAGGTAAAAGCGGTTTACGATGCACTGAAGATTCCAGAGGGCGAGGAGATCCAGCATAAGACAATCTCCAAGTTCGTAGAGAAAGCGCAGATGAAGATCGAGAGTAACAACTTCGCAATCCGTAAGAATCTGATGGAATACGATCAGGTCAACAATGACCAGCGTGAAGTTATTTACGCAGAGCGTCGCCGTGTACTGGATGGCGAGAATATGCGAGATGTTATCTTCAAGTTTATTCAGGATACGGTTGAGAGTTATATCGACAAGACATGTTCCGCTGATCTTGCTCCAAGTGAGTGGCAGATTGGCGAGCTGAACCAGCTTCTGATTCCGATCATTCCGATGGAGCCAATCGAGCTGACAGAGGAAGAGAAGAAGTCCGGCAAGCTGGATAAGTTTAAGCAGAGAATCAAGGAAGAAGCAGCCAAGGTATACGAAGCAAAGGAAGCGGAGTTCCCAGAACCAGAGCATTTCCGTGAGATCGAGCGTGTCGTACTGTTGAAGGTCATCGACAAGAAATGGATGGCACACTTGGACGACATGACACAGCTTCGTCAGGGTATTACCTTGCAGGCATACGGCAGCAAGGACCCGGTTGTTGAGTACAAGTTTGCCGGTTTCGATATGTTCAATGAGATGACAGCATCCATACGTGAGGATACCGTTCGTATGCTGCTCCATGTGAAGATCGAGCAGAAGGTAGAACGTGAAGAGGTTGCGAAGGTAACCGGAACGAACAAGGATGATTCCGTAAGGAAAGGACCAGTCCGCCGCGAGAGCGCAAAGATTGGTCGTAACGATCCATGTCCTTGTGGCAGCGGTAAGAAATACAAGATGTGTTGCGGCAGAAACTTATAATTTGATTAATTTTGAGAGGTGGTGACGGAAGTGATAGAGTTAGATCAGTTTCGCTTTACTCTGAATGAATATAAAACTCCACTTGCGGAAGTGAGGGATTCACTTTGACATCGCTGGCAAGCAGTTACGCATTAAACAGCTAGAACCGATGCTGGAACAGCCGGGATTCTGGGATGATGTAGAACATAGTCAGCAGGTAATGAAGGAATTAAAGAATCTGAAAGATACGATCGAGGAATTTGAAACGCTTTCGAACCAGTATGAAGATATTGGGACTTTGATTGAGATGGCAGAAGAAGAAAATGATGCGAGCCTTGTCGAAGAGATTGGAAATGAGCTTGTGTCGTTTGAAGAGAAATTCGAAGAGTTCCGTATTGATACGTTACTTTCAGAGGAATATGATGCGAATAACGCGATCGTGACGATTCACGCGGGTGTTGGTGGCACGGAAGCGTGCGATTGGGCACAGATGTTATATCGTATGTATACGCGGTTTGCGGAGAAGAAAGGTTTCTCGGTAGAAGTTCTCGACTATCTGGATGGTGAGGAAGCGGGTATCAAATCCGTAACATTTCAGGTAAATGGGTTGCATGCGTATGGATATCTGAAATCCGAGAAAGGTGTGCACCGTCTGGTTCGTATTTCGCCATTTAATGCGGCAGGCAAGCGGCAGACCAGCTTTGCGGCGGTCGATGTGATGCCGGAACTGGATGATAGCATCCATGTAGAGATCAATCCAGAAGATCTGCGAATCGATACGTATCGTTCAAGCGGTGCCGGTGGACAGCATATCAACAAGACAAGTTCTGCAATCCGTATCACGCATATCCCGACTGGAATTGTGGTACAATGTCAGAATGAGCGATCCCAGCACAGCAACAAGGATACCGCGATGAAGATGCTGACGGCGAAGCTCTTTATGATGAAAGAAGAAGAAAACAAAGCCAAGCTCGCGGGCATTCGTGGAGAAGTGACTGACAATGGCTGGGGAAGTCAGATTCGAAATTATGTTCTGCAGCCGTACACGATGGTGAAGGATGCGCGAACCGGCTTTGAGTGCAGCAACGCACAGGCGGTATTAGATGGCGGCATTGATGGATTTATCAGTGCGTATTTGAAATGGATTAACACGAAGGAAGAGACGGAATAATCCGTCCTACGAAATAAGGAGGAATGTGCATGGCAGTGACGAAGTACATTGTGTTTCGCTTAAATGATCAGAAATACAGCATGAAGCTGACGAAGATCAATGGCATAGAGTATGTGTATCATGTGGTACCCGTGCCGATGGGACCTGCATGCATCAAGGGAATTATTCATCTGAGGAATGAAGTGATTCCGGTGTTCAGTCTGAAACGACTGTTTGGAATGCCGGAGGAGGCAGCAGAGACGCAGCTTTTGATCACAGAGACACACGGTATGAAGCTTGCGATTGAGGTGGACACCGTGCTCGGAATTGTAAATGTAGAGGAAGAGGACATTAAACAGATTCCGATGGTTGTACATACAGAGGAGACCGGATATTTAGAGGATGTTGTAAAACTGACGCTGCCGGAATCCAATCAGGAGGAAATCGTGATCAGTATCGCGGTTGACACATTGATGTCCGATCATGAATTTGGACAGATTGAAAACGCATTAGAAAAGGAGATGAGCGGAAAATGATTAACATTGCAGTGCTTGGCTACGGTACAGTAGGTTCCGGAGTTGTAGAGGTAATCAACAAAAATCACGCAAGTATCAATAAGCGTGCCGGACAGGAGGTAAATATCAAGTATGTACTTGATTTGAGAGATTTCCCTGGCGATCCGGTCGAGAAGGTGCTTGTACATGATTACAATGTGATCGTGAACGATCCGGAAGTAAAGATTATCGTAGAGGTAATGGGAGGCATTAAGCCGGCGTATGATTTCACGAAGCAGGCATTAGAGGCAGGTAAGAGTGTTTGTACCTCCAACAAAGAGTTGGTTGCAGCACACGGTGCAGAGCTTCTGGCAATCGCAAAGGCAAACAATGTAAACTTCCTGTTTGAGGCAAGCGTTGGCGGTGGTATTCCAATCATTCGTCCGTTGAACCAGTCTCTGACTGCAGATGAGATCACAGAGATTACTGGTATTTTAAATGGTACAACAAACTATATTCTGTCGAAGATGACAGACGAGGGCAAGTCTTTCGAGGAAGTGCTGAAGCGTGCGCAGGAGAAGGGCTATGCAGAGCGTAATCCGGAAGCTGACGTGGAAGGCTATGACGCCTGCCGTAAGATTGCAATTCTGACATCCCTTGCATTAGGCAAGCAGGTGGATTATCGGGATATCTATACAGAGGGTATTACGAAGATTACAAAGACAGACATCGAGTATGCAAAGGCGCTGCATGCAAGCATCAAGCTGCTTGGTACAAGCAAATGGGAAGATGACGGCAAGATTTATTCGATGGTTGCACCGTTTATGATCGACAGCGATCATCCGCTCGGACATGTCAATGGCGTATTCAACGGTATTTTCGTGAACGGAAATATGCTTGGCGATACAATGTTCTATGGCAAGGGCGCCGGTAAGCTTCCAACTGCAAGTGCAGTTGTAGCCGATGTCGTTGATGCCGTGAAGCATCAGGGTACAAATATCATGACAATCTGGGAGCAGGATAAGGTGGAGCTTGGCGACAGAGCAAACTTCGCATGCCGGTTCTTCGTCCGCGTGGCAGACACAACATCCAAGGAGACGATCGAGAAGGTCTTCGGTGAGGTTGAGTATGTGACACTTGCAGATGTGAGCGGGGAATATGCATTCCTGACAGACAAACTGACCGAGGGTGCATTTGAGGAGAAGAGCAAGCAGGTTGATATGATCATGCGCATCCGCACTGCATTATAATAAAGTGACAAACAAAAATAAATGTGTTAGAATACAGTTGCATTGCCATGCGGTGATGCAGCTGTTTTTCAATTTACGTCATCATGCAGAGTACAAATCCGCGTGTAGAGGTGTGCATTTTATTTCCCGGGAGATGAGGTGGCAGTTTATGAAACGTAGTGATTATATAACATGGGATCAGTATTTTATGGGGATTGCGATTATGTCTGCGAACCGCAGCAAGGATCCGAACACACAGGTGGGTGCCTGTATCGTGGATCAGGATAATCGAATCTTAACCGTAGGCTATAATGGTATGCCATCCGGCTGCAACGACGATGAGATGCCGTGGGACCGGGAAGGCGAAGGAATGGCGAGCAAATATTTCTTTGTCTGCCATGCAGAATTAAATGCGATTTTGAATTACCGTGGCGGCGGCACATTGCGCGGATCGCGATGCTATGTAACTTTGTTCCCGTGCAACGAATGTGCGAAGGCAATCATCCAGTCGGGAATCAAAGAAGTGATTTATATGTGTGACAAATATGCCGATTCGGAAAGCACGATGGCATCGAAGAAGATGTTCGAGATGGCAGGTGTCAAATACACCGAATACGAGAACCAGCACAAGAAGATTGAATTTGAATTATAAGGATCCGACCGGAGGAAACTATGACAGAAGCAAAGACAAAAAGTGTAAATATGACATTTCCGGCATTGTTCAGTTATGTAATGAATACAAACTATCGAAGCATGAGCGGAATTTTAGGACTGGTGCTGAGTTTTGGCGCGATCGTGATGCTTGTGATCGGCTGGAACACGACATCGGGCAGACAGAAAGCGATTTTCATTATCGTGGCTTTGATGTTTACGGTGATCAATCCGCTCTCGCTTGCGTTCAAGACATTCAAGCAGTTGAAGACAAGCCCTTCGTATAAGCAACCGCTCGTCTATACATTTGGCGATAATGGAATCGGCGTGTCGCAGGGCGAAGAACATATGGATCTCGAGTGGAAGGGCGTGTACCGCCTGCTCATGACGAAATACATGCTTGCCGTCTACACGAACCGGATGCATGCATTTGTAATTCCACTCGACCAGTTGGGCGATGATAAGGGTAAGATTCTGGCGTCGGTTGTGAATTTTACAGCCGGATACAAGCCGAGAGTCAGCAGAAGTTTGAAGAGGTATCAAAGTGGAAAAGGTATTTAAGAAAGAAAGTTTCAGTGCAGAGGACACCTTTGCAATCGGCAAAGAACTTGCGGCACAGGCGAAGCCCGGTGAGGTATATTGCCTGTATGGTGATCTCGGCTGTGGCAAGACGGTGTTCTCGCAGGGCTTTGGTGCAGGACTTGGCGTGACGGAGCCGATCAGCAGCCCGACATTTACGATATTAAAGGAATATGACGAAGGGCGTATGCCGTTTTACCATTTCGATGTCTACCGGATTGGCAGTGACGATGAGATGGATGAGATCGGCTATTATGAAGCGATTGACGGTGATGGTGTCTGCCTGATCGAGTGGGCGGAACTGATTTACGATATATTGCCGCCGCAATATAAGAAAGTGACAATAAAAAAAGACGTCGAAAAAGGGTTCGACTATCGAACGGTTTTGATTGAGGAGATAACGAGATGAGAATCTTAGGTGTTGACAGCTCCGGCATGGTGGCAAGTGTGGCGCTTGTCGAGGATGACCTGCTGGTAGCGGAATATTCAGTAAATTATAAGAAGACACATTCGCAGACACTGCTTCCGATGTTGGATGAGATCGTGAAGATGACAGAGTTAGATTTGAATACGATTGATGCGATTGCAGTTGCAGCGGGACCGGGTTCCTTCACGGGACTTCGGATTGGTGCGGCAACGGTCAAGGGACTTGGATTGGCGCTTGAAAAGCCAGTTGTATCGGTACCAACCTGTCACGGGCTTGCGTATAATCTGTGGGGTAGCGATAAGCTGATCTGCCCGATCATGGATGCGAGAAGAAGTCAGGTTTATACTGGTATTTACGAATTTACGAAGGATGGCATGCAGGTGCTTCTGGATCAGTCGGCAATGGATATCCGGGCGCTCGCGGAGAAGTTAAATGCGATGGGACGCGAAGTGATCTTCCTCGGAGATGGCTGCCCGGTTTACGCGTCTGTACTTGCAGAATGCATGCAGGTACCATATGCATTCGCACCGGCACACATGAACCGTCAGCGTGCGTCAGCGGTAGCAAGTCTTGGCGCAGAGTATTTCAAGCAGGGAAAACAGGAACCTGCAGATGATCTGATTCCGATTTATCTGCGCAAATCGCAGGCAGAGCGGGAACGCGAGGAAAAGCTTGCGGCAGAAGGACAGGCGTAGAAGTTGAAGATTGTTTATTATAACTGTGAAATTGCAGAACAAGCAGTCGGTGAGAATCAGAACTCGTGTGTGCTGGCGGCGGGAACGTCGAATGCATATGCACAGCGCGTAGCGCAGATGGAACAAGACTCATTTGACGATGCATGGACAGAAGCGATGGTGGCAGATTCCCTTGCGCAAGGCTACAATCATTTATGGCTTGCAGAGGATGACGCAGGTACACCTTGTGGGTATCTGCTTGCAAATGTACTTGGTGACGAGACGGAATTGCTGCGTGTTGCGGTCAATCCTGAACGCCGGAAAGATGGGATCGGACAGCTACTGATGGATGCTTATCTTGCATTTGTACGGATAGATGCTGTGCGCGGTTTGCTGGAAGTACGCCATGGAAACGGTGCGGCAAAGCATTTGTATGAGAAAAATGGATATCATCTGCTTGCCTGCCGGAAGAATTATTATAAGCATCCAGACGAGGATGCAGATATCTATGAGATAGCATTTACAGAAAACGGAGAATAGAATGTTAGAGTTATGTTTGCTTGGAACGGGCGGTATGCTGCCGCTTCCGTACAGAGCGTTGACCTCGCTGATGGTGCGGTACAACGGAAGCAGTATCCTGATCGATTGCGGTGAGGGTACGCAAAATCAAATACGTTTGCAAGGCTGGAGTTTTAAGCCAATCGATGTGATCTGCATCACACATTTCCATGCGGATCATATCAGTGGACTTCCGGGCATGCTTCTGACGATGGGAAATGCCGAGCGGACAGAGCCTTTGACAATGATCGGACCGAGGGGACTGGAGCACGTGGTCAATTCACTTCGGATCATTGCACCGGAGCTTCCGTTTGAAATCAAATTCATTGAGCTGGAGCAGCCGGAGGAAGTCATTGAGATCTGCGGTTTGCGGATTCGGGCATTCCGTGTGAATCATCGTGTGACCTGTTATGGGTATAATATCGAGCTTGATCGCGCCGGCAAATTCGATGCTGCACGTGCTAGGGCGTTAGGACTTCCAGTACAGTATTGGAGTCTGCTGCAAAAAGGCGAGACAGTTGATTATGAAGGAAATGTCTATACAAGCGATATGGTTATGGGAAGCCCACGGAAGGGTTTGAAAGTCACGTATTGTACTGATACCCGCCCGGTAGATGCAATCGCGGAGTGCGCGAAAGATGCGGACTTATTTATCTGCGAGGGCATGTATGGCGAGGAGGAGAAGCTTTCAAAGGCAAAGGAGCATAAGCACATGATGATGCGGGAGGCTGCGGAGCTTGCGAAGGAAGCACAGGTACATGAAATGTGGCTGACACATTACAGTCCGGCGACGAATCGCCCGAAGGAATTCGAGGCGATGGTACAGTCGATATTTCCACAGGGATATATCGCGAAGGATCGCACAGAAAAGTTTTTGAATTTTGAAGAGGATTGATGCTGTATGGCAAAAAATAAGAAAAAAGAAGTGACAATCAAAGGCATTATCATAGCGGTGTTACTTGTCGTGCTGGTGCTGTGGTACTTCAATCATCTGAGCAACCGTTCTTCGATTCAGCGAAGCACGTCGCAAAAGACCGAAGTGGAAGCACTGATGGAGTATGATATGGCGGCGGAATATCCGAAGACGCCGCGGGATGTGGCGAAGCTGCATAACCGCTATTTTAAGGTGTTTTATGGACAGAAACTGGCAGATGATGAACTGGATGCCATGAATAAAAAGGTGCGGCAGTTATATTGTACGGATCTGCTCGTGGCGAATCCGGAGAGTGACAGTCTGGCGAATCTGCAGAAGGACATCGAGGCAGTAAAGGAACAGGGATATACATACAAGATGTGTGAACTTCCAGAAGCAAGTCAGGTGCAGTATTTCACAAAAGATGGAAAAGATATGGCGTCGCTGGAAGTGTGTATTACGATCAACACCGGAGACAATCTAGGCTATTTTTACCGTCAGTATGCGATGGTAAAGGAAAATGACCAGTGGAAGATCTATGGCTGGACAGAATCCCAGTTACCGAGCGGTTCTGCGACGACGCAGGCGGCAGAGTAAGAAACGAAAGTGGTATGCGTGAGATAACTGCATAACCAGATAGAATAAGAAAGGTTGCATGAAAGCGATGCAACAAGAAAAAGAGGAAACATTATGAGTACAACGATACTTTCAATTGAATCATCCTGCGATGAGACGGCAGCAGCGATTGTTGTCGATGGAAGAGAAGTAAAATCAAATATTATCTATTCACAGATTGAACTTCACAAGCTGTATGGCGGCGTAGTGCCGGAGATTGCATCGCGGAAGCATGTGGAGAAAGTCAATCAGGTGATTCGTGCGGCAATTGAGGAAGCACATATGACATGGGACGATATCGATGCCGTGGCAGTGACTTATGGACCAGGACTGGTAGGTGCACTTCTGGTTGGTGTGAGTGCGGCAAAGGCGGTTGCTTATGCAAAGAAGAAACCGCTGGTTGGTGTGCATCATATCGAGGGACACATTGCGGCGAATTATATTGAGCATCCGGATCTGGAACCTCCATTTATGTGCATGGTAGCTTCCGGTGGACATTCCCATCTGGTCTATGTGAAGGACTATACGACGTTTGAGATTGTAGGACGGACAAGAGATGATGCAGCGGGCGAGGCATTTGACAAGGTCGCACGTGCAATCGGACTTGGATATCCGGGCGGACCGAAGATTGACAAGCTTGCCAAAGAGGGCAATAAAGAGGCAATTCATTTCCCGCGTGCATTTATGGAAGATGCACCGTATGATTTTTCTTTCAGTGGCTTGAAATCCGCAGTGCTGAATTACCTGAACGGCTGTGAGATGAAACATCAGGAGATCAACCGGGCAGATGTGGCTGCTTCGTTTCAACAAGCGGTTGTGGATGTGCTGACCGACAATTCGGTGCGCGCGGCAAAAGCATATGGCTGTAAGAAGCTGGCGTTAGCCGGAGGCGTGGCATCGAACAGCTCCCTTCGGGAGAATATGCAGCGTGTGGCATCTGAACAGGGCTTGCAGTTTTACTATCCATCGCCAATCTTTTGTACAGATAATGCAGCGATGATCGGTGTGGCGGGCTATCATAATTATATGGCGGGCATCCGGGATGGACTGGATCTGAATGCAATACCGAATTTAAAGATTGGGGAACGCAGATAATGGTAACAGCAATCGTACTTGCGGCAGGCGTTGGCAGCCGTATGAAAAGTGAAAAGGCAAAGCAATTTCTGGAAGTCGCAGGGCATGAAGTGCTGTATTATTCGTTGCGGGCTTTTGATGAGCATCCCGAAGTAGATTCGATAGTGCTTGTGACAAAGGAAGAATTTGTAGAACATTGCCAGAAAGAACTGGTGGAACAGTATCAGTTTGCAAAGGTTTGGAATATCTGTATCGGTGGAAAAGAACGCTATGATTCCGTTTATCAGGGATTATCTGCGATTGGAGCAGAGGAAGAAAACGATATTGTGCTGATCCATGATGGTGCGCGTCCGTTCGTGACAGCAGAAATGATATCAGCTTCAATTGCGTGTGCAAGAGAATGCGGAGCCTGTACGGTCGGTGTTCCTGCAAAGGATACGATCAAGATTGTGGATACAGATCATTATGGGGTAGAGACGCCGGAACGAAAATTTGTATACCAGATTCAGACACCGCAGACATTTCAGGTACCATTGCTTCGTCGGGCTTATGAGACAATGTACGAGGCAAAAAGAAATGGAGACACCCACAATATAACGGACGATACGATGCTTGTAGAACAATATGCAGGGGTGCGCTGCAAGGTGGTAGAAGGTGCGTATGAAAACATCAAAATCACCACACCGGAGGATCTGGCAATCGCAGAAATCTTTGTCGAAAAAACTTTGAAAAATTTTAAAAAATCTGTTGACAAGTATAGGACTTTTTGATAAGATAACAAAGTCGCTGATACAAACAGCGATTTTTAATTGAAAAAAATTAAAATATGGAGAGGTATCGAAGTGGTCATAACGAGGCGGTCTTGAAAACCGTTTGTCCG
>OGYK01000530.1_pt1 | contig 31710 bp, 28 predicted proteins | sample 1576501 | NCBI WGS metagenome assembly OGYK01 (sample SAMEA3541530, study PRJEB24748) | human gut metagenome | biome: human gut; feature: human-associated habitat; material: faeces | place: China | collected 2012
CCTGCGCAAGACGGAAAGCACATTAAGTGCTTTCCTTTGCGTGCGGAACTCGCGATAAACTTAGCCCGTGCCGGGCCCGCTGAGACCAGACCGGCGGGATAGACCGGTTCAGATGGGGCTTTGATGCATGGGTGGTCTGTTGTTGTGCAAATGGGTATCATACTGTGGTTATTGCATCGACTCTGTGATGCATGTTTGTACGTTCCCGGCGGTCGGTTTGCCAGAAGCGCCCCGTCGGTTGTTCCAGACCCGTTTCGAAGAAAGGAAACCACACTAACCTATGGCAGCTAAAAAATCATCTCCCTTGAAGATCATCCCGCTCGGCGGCCTTGATGGCATCGGCAAGAACATGACGGTCTTCGAGTGCGGCGACGACATGGTGCTCGTCGACGCCGGTCTTATGTTCCCGGATGACTCCCAGCCTGGTATCGACCTGGTGCTTCCCGACTACACCTATGTTCTTGAGAACGAGGAGAAGCTCCGCGGCATCATCGTCACTCACGGCCACGAGGACCACACCGGTTCGCTTCCGTACCTGCTGCAGGACCTCAACAACAAGGTGCCCATCTTCTCGAGCAAGCTGACGCTCGGTTTTATCGAGGGCAAGCTCTCCGAGTTCCGCATCCGCGCGCCTAAGTTCCGCGAGGTCAAGGGCGGCAGCCATGTCAACCTCGGCGGCATCTCGCTCGACTTCTTCTCGATGACGCACTCCATCCCGGGCGCTCTGGGCGTGTTCATCCGCACCAATCAAGGCACCGTTATGCACACCGGCGACTTTAAGCTCGACCAGACGCCCATCGATGGCGTCACGCCCGACTATGCCGCTATCAGCCGCTTTGCCAAGCAGGGCATCGACCTGCTGCTTTCCGACTCCACCAATGCCACGGTTCCCGGCTTTACCAAGTCCGAGGCCGAGGTTGGTCCCAACCTGCTGCACGCCATCAAGAACGCCCCGGGTCGCGTGTTCGTCGCATCGTTCTCGAGCCACATCCATCGTTTGCAGCAGATCTGCGATGCCGCCCGCAAGTGCGGCCGTAAGGTCGTTGTGACCGGTCGCTCCATGCTCACGAACACCCGCGTGGCGCGCGAGCTCGGTTATCTCAACATCGATGATGCCGATATCATCGATGCCTTCGATATTGATAATCTTCCTGACGACAAGATCGTCGTCATGTGCACTGGTTCGCAGGGCGAGCCGCTGTCGGCCCTGTCCCGCATGGCCAATGGCGAGCACAAGACGCTCTCCATCCACGAGGGCGATACCGTTATCCTCTCGGCAACTCCCGTTCCTGGCAACGAGAAGGCCGTCCAGCAGGTCGTCAACAGCCTGGCCAAGCTCGGCTGCGACGTGTGGGATAAGAACCGCGCTCTCGTCCACGTCTCGGGTCACGGTAGCCAGGAGGAGCTCAAGCTCCTGATGGCCATGGCCAAGCCCACGTATTTTATGCCGGTTCACGGTGAGGCCGTGCATCTGCGCGCCCATGCCCAGCTGGCGCGCAAGATGGGCATCAAGGACGATCATATCTTTATCCTCGATAACGGCGACACGCTCGAGATGCGCGGTGGTATTGTCAAGCGCGGTACGCCCGTCGAGTCCGGCGTCGTTTACGTCGACGGCCTGCGTATCGGCGATACCGACCCCATCGTCCTGCGCGATCGCCAGAAGCTCGCCAACGACGGTATGGTCACGGCCGTTGCCATCGTCTCTCTCAAACACAAGAAGATCGAGGCCATCGAGTTCTCGGGCCGCGGCGTCTCGTTTGCCATCGACGACCAGTTCTCCGAGGATGCCTCCGCGTCCATTATGAAGACGATCGAGAAGGGTAAGTTCAGCTTTACCAGCAGCGGTTCCGATGCCATTCGCAAGGCCGTGCGCGATTCGCTCTCTAACTTTATCTGGAGCCGTACGCGCACCCGTCCGATGATCATCCCGGTCGTCATGGAGGTTTAGTTTGGCGCGCGGATCTGCACAAAACGCCAAAGGCAATAAGGCCAATAACCAACCGGCATCTGCTAAGGGTGCCGGTTCCCATCTGCGTGCCAATAAGGGCCACGAGGCGGACTTCGATGAGTTTGAGCCCTTGGTCGAGCCTTCGGCCAATCGCGATATCGCCGGCGTGGTCATCGCCGTTTTGGCGATCGCGTCCTTCATTGCCGTGATCTCACCGGCAACAGCGCCCGTGACGGCTGCTGTTGCCGGGTTCTATCACCTGGGCTTTGGCCTGGGCGCCTACGTGCTGCCGATCGTCATCTTGCTGTTTGCCGCCACGCTCTTTTTGGGTGAGGACTCGCCGCTCAACGTGCGCTCTGTCGCGGGCGGCGCCGTGGTCTTTATCGCCGTCGTCTCCATTCTTTCGCTGATGGTGCCGGGCACGAGCGATTCGTGCGACCTTATGTTTACGCCGCAGAACCTTTCCGTGTCGGGTGGCTACATTGGTGCGTTTATTGCGAGTGCGCTGCAGAATGCCCTGGGTAAGCCTGTCGCGATGGTGGTCCTGTTGGGTCTGGCCGTCGTTGGTTTTGTCATCATTGGCTTTTCGGTGGGCGGTGTGCTGCGCTCTGCCCGCGATCGTGCGGCAGATTTTGCCGAACGCCGTCGTGCCGATGTCAACGCCAGCCCGTGGGGCGATGAAGAGGCCCTGTCTGTTCCCGGCGTTGCTCGTCCGCACCTGAGCATTCTGCGCCAGAAGGGGACTGACGCCGCGGTGACCACGGTCATGGGTGGCGATGTCGACCCGGTTTTGGATGACGACGAGGACGATGACCCATTTGTCGTCGTATCCGAGTCGGTTGAAGCCGAGCGCGCCAAGACCACGCTGCTGCCGCGCCGCCATGCCAAGAAGGGCAAGGCTGCGCCCAAGCTCAACACAAGCGAGCCCGACCCGTCTTGGTCCGATAGCGAGATTGAGCTCACCGAGGGTGACGACGAGGACGACGAGGCTCCGCTCGAGACCGCCAAGACAACCTTGCTGCCGCGTCGCCACGCCAAGCGCGGTCAGGTCACTGGACAGCTTTCGATGGAGGACGATCCGGACAAGGTTGACGAGTCCGAGCCGCCGTTTGCCGTGAACCCTGTTTCGGCCGCACCTCAGATTCCCGACTTCCTGAAGCATCCCAAGGTTGCCGATGCGCCTGCCACGAGTGCTGTCGAATCGGCTGCGGCTCGTGATGGGGGAGCGGACGGCGGCGCCGCAGATAACGAGGGCGAAGAAGAGGACGGCCTCAAGCTTCCGCCGCTCGAAATCCTACATGCCAACCCGCAGTCGGCTTCTGCCGCGTCTTCGGATAAGGAGCTGGAGCAGACCGCTGAGTCACTGCAATCCACCTTGCTTGAGTTTGGCCGCAGTGCCCGCGTGGTCGGCTGGATCGCCGGCCCCACGGTGACGACCTTTAAGCTGCAACCTGGCGAGGGCGAGCGCGTGAGCAAGATTTCGAGCCTCGAGGACGATATTGCGCTTTCGCTCGCCGCCCAGTCGGTTCGTATCTTTGCCCCGATCCCCGGCACCTCTCTCGTTGGTATCGAGATTCCCAACCGCAAGCGCCAGAACGTCAATCTGGGCGACGTGCTGCCCTATGTGAAGGGCGGTCCGCTCGAGCTCGCCATCGGCCGCGACGCCGAGGGCACGCCGGTTGTCGCCGACCTCGCCAAGATGCCTCACCTGTTGATTGCCGGTACGACCGGTTCTGGTAAGTCGGTGATGATCAACTCCATCATCACGACCTTGCTCATGCGCGCCCTTCCCGAGGACGTTCGCCTGATCATGGTCGACCCCAAGCGCGTCGAGCTTGCGGGCTATAACGGTCTGCCGCATCTCTATGTGCCCGTGGTGACCGAGCCCAAGCAGGCCGCGAGCGCTCTGCAATGGGCTGTGTCCGAGATGGAGCGTCGCCTGAAGGTCTTCGAGCGTCTCAACGTGCGTAAGATCTCGACCTACAACGAAAAGCAGGCTGCTGGCGAGTTTGAGCATTACGACAATCCGCCGCAAAAGATGCCCTACCTTGTCATTATCATTGACGAGCTCTCTGACCTGATGATGGTCGCCGGTAAGGATGTCGAGGCCTCGATCGTGCGTATTGCACAGCTGGGCCGTGCCGCCGGTATTCACCTTATCGTTGCCACGCAGCGCCCCAGCTCCAACGTGGTGACGGGCCTCATTAAGGCCAACATCACCAACCGTATCGCCTTTAACGTCGCCACGGGCATCGACTCGCGCGTCATCATCGACCAGATGGGCGCCGAGAAGCTCACCGGTTTGGGCGACATGTTGTTCTCCAAGGTCGACTGGGGCAAGCCCCGCCGTATCCAGGGCTGCTTTGTCTCGGATGATGAGATCAACGAGATTGTCGAGTTCGTCAAGTCGCAGAGTGAGCCCGACTACCACGAGGAGATCCTGTCTGCCGTGGCGCCCGCTTCCATGTCCATGGCGGGTGGCGGCGGCATTGTCCGCACCGGAGTAGCCGAGCCGCAAGACGATGATCCGCTCATTTGGGAAGCCGCCCATATTGTGGTGGAATCGCAGCTTGGCTCCACATCTGGCCTGCAACGTCGTCTGAAGGTTGGCTATGCGCGTGCCGGGCGTATTATGGACATGCTGGAAGAAAAGGGTGTCGTCGGCCCGCCCGACGGTTCCAAGCCGCGCGAGGTCCTGTTGGACGAGGAGGGGCTTGCCGCGCTGGAATCTGTCGACGCCGAGATGGCACGTGAAGATCGTGAGTTTGGAGGATTCTGATGGCTGCACGCTTTGGTGACATGCTGCTCGAGCAGCGTCGCCGAATGGGCCTTTCCATTCAGCAGGTCGCCAACACCATCAAAATCAGGCCGCAGATCATCGAGTTTTTCGAGACCGGTAACTTTGCTTCGATGCCGCCGCGCGGCTATGCGCAGGGCATGATTTCGAGCTATGCTCGCTTTTTGGGCCTCAATCCGCGCGAGGTCGTCAATGCCTACTTTGACGAGCTGATGGCATACGAGCGCGAGACGTCGCAGCAGGGCGGTCGTTTTCAGGACGCCGCCGGCTATGTCAATTCACGTTCCTCGGTGGATAATGGGCGCTTCTTGATGGTTCAGGGTGGTCGCTCAACGCGTTATGGTCAGCGTCCGCAGCAGGCTGGCTATATTACCGAGACGGGTTCGGGCGAGGAGATTCGCTCACAGCGTGACCGGTTCCGCAGTACGCCGATGCCCGAGGACCGTGCACTTCCCGCTGCCCGCGGCGTGGCGCGTGACCCTCGTGCCGGCTACGGCGACGGCGGCTATTCCGATCGCGGTCACCGTGGTATCTCCACCGGACGTTCTCGCAGTGGCTATGCGGACGCCGATGCCACGCAGGTGACGCCGCGTCTTCGCTCTCAATCACAGCCGTATGGCCAGCGCTCTTCGGCTCCGCGTGCGGGCCAGCGTGGCTATCAAGGCCGCGGTGAACTTGCGCCCCGCTCGGGTCAGCGCAGCCTTCAGGGCCAGGGTGGCTATCGCGGCCGTTCCGACAGCAATCGTGGTCGTATGCCTCAGGGAGGCGGCCGCAGCAGTTCCAGTCGTGGACGCGGCGGTTCCCGTACTCCTCAAAACAACGGTCTCGATCCGCGTATCGTCTACGCCGGCATCGGTGCCGTGGCGTTGCTGCTGATCGTGCTCATCGTGGTACTTCTGCGCGGCTGCGCATCTTCGACGCCCGAGACCACGCCCGAGACGCCCACTGCTACCAAGACGACGCCCAAGAAGTCTTCTAAGAAGACCGAAACGGTCGACGAGGACGAAGACACCGATGAGGCGACGGATGAGTCGACCGATTCGGACGCCACCAAGACGACGGCTAAAAAGGAAGAAAACGAGGTAACGAAGGTCAAGGTCTCCGTTGCCAAGGGAAAGACCGCCTGGATTGAGGTCAAGGTCGATGGCAAGTCGGTCTATGGCGCCCAGGCGACTGGCCCCTTTGAGCAGGAGTACACGCCTGAGTCCTCGATCGAGATCACCACGTCCAAGCCTTCCGATGTCACCGTTACCAAGAACGGCGAAAAGGTCCGTTACGATACCAAGACCTCGGGCGTGGCGCGTGTGACGATCACCGTTCCCAAGAAGGAGACGACTGGTTCCGAGAATGGTGAAAGTTCTGATGGTACCGACACCACCGATGGTGCCGACACCACCGACGGCACCGATGCCCAGTCCACGGATGGCGCCGATACCGCAACTGACGGCCAGACGCCCACCGATTCTACCGACTATTCGTACGATAGCTACTAAGCCGCTCGTACGCGAAAGGAAACATCATGGCTAAAGATTCCAGCTTCGACGTCGTGTCCGAGGTCAACATGCAAGAGGTCGACAACGCCTTCCAGCAAACCACGCGTGAGATTTCCCAGCGCTATGACCTGAAGGATTCCGGCGCCACGATCGAGCTTTCGAAGGGCGACAAGCTCTTTACGATCAACGCCCCGGCCGACTTTGTCTCCAAGCAGATTATCGACGTGCTGAGCTCCAAGCTCATCAAGCGCGGCATCGACCTCAAGGCTGTCTCGTGGGATGCTCCGCAGGCGGCATCGGGCGGCACCGTGCGCGTGCTCGGCCATATCGTCGAGGGTATCGACCAGACGACCGCCAAGAAGATCAACAAGGACATCAAGGACCAAAAGCTCAAGGTCAAGGTGACTATCGAGGCCGACAAGCTGCGTGTTTCCTCTGCTTCGAAGGACGCGTTGCAGACCGTGATCCAGTTCCTGCGCGACCAGGACTACGGCCAGCCGCTGCAGTTCACCAACTACCGCTAATATCATTCGAAAGGACTGCTCTCCAACATGGATACACCGTTGGGCTCCGTGCTCTACATCACCCTCGGGTGCGCTAAGAACGAGGTTGACACCGACCGCATGCGTTCTCTTTTGACCGCCGCGGGCTACGAGGAGGCATTCGACCCACAGGATGCCGATATCGCCATCGTCAATACATGCTCGTTCCTCGCCTCCGCAACGTCCGAGAGCATCGAGACCACGCTCGAGCTCGCCAACGAGGTTCAGGACGGCGTTCGTTCTTGTCCCATCGTCATGTGCGGCTGTGTGCCGTCGCGCTATGGCGACGACCTGCCTGACGAGCTGCCCGAGGTCGCTGCCTTTGTGAAGGCCGACGAGGAGGACGGCATCGTGGCGGTCATCGATGGCGTGCTGGGTGTCGAGCGTGAGATCGCTGCCTATATTCCGCAAGTAAAGCGCACTGTCGAGGGCGCTGTTGCTTACGTCAAGATTTCCGATGGCTGCAACCGCTTCTGCAGCTTCTGCATGATCCCCTATATTCGCGGTCGCTATCATTCGCGCAATGCCGAGAGCATTATCTCCGAGGTACGCGACCTGGTTGCCGGCGGTGTGCGAGAGATCGTGCTGATCGGTCAGGACACGGGCATCTGGGGCACCGACTTTGCGGATGGTGACGTCGCCGAGGGCTCGCCGCGCAATCTGGCGCAGCTGCTGCGCGCCGTAGCCGAGGCCGTGCGTCCGCAGAACGTCTGGGTCCGTGTTCTCTACCTGCAGCCCGAGGGCATGACCGACGAGCTTATCGAGACGATTCGCGATACCCCCGAGGTGCTACCCTATATCGATATCCCCGTGCAGCACTGCGACGCACGCATCCTTAAGGCCATGCGTCGCTCCGGTTCGCGCCAGGAGCTCGAGGACCTGTTCCGCGATCTGCGTGAGCGCATCCCCGACATCGTGATCCGTTCCACGGCCATGGTTGGCTTCCCGACCGAGACCGACGACGAGTTCCGCGACCTTATCGACTTTATGGACACCGTCGGCTTTGACTACACGAGCGTCTTTGCCTACTCGCAGGAGGAGGGCAGCCTGGCCGCCAAGATGGAGGGCCAGGTCGACGAAGAGGTCAAGCTCGAGCGCGCCCAGGAGGCCATGGACCTGGCCGAGTCGCTCGGTTTTGCCGCCACCGCCGCACATGTGGGCGAGCGCGCCCAGGTGATCGTCGACGGCATCGAGGAGACCGAGGACGGCGCCGAGCTGATCGGCCATGCTTGGTTCCAGGCGCCCGATTCCGATGGCGCGGTGCACTTGGACGCCAGCGAGGCGTCCGTGGGCGATATTCTGACGGTCGAGTTTACCGATAGCTTCTGCTATGAGCTTATCGGCCATGTTGTGGAGTAGGAGAGCATCGTGGCAAACGAGAGCAATAAGGAACTGACGAGTGTCTGGACGCCCGCCAATATCGTGACGTGTGTGCGCATCGTCTTTATCCCGGTGTTCATGATCGTGTCGGCGCTTTCTCACACGAGTGTTGCCAGTACAGATTGGAGCACCTTCGACGGCCCGCTCGCCGCCGCTGCCTTCATTCTGTACGTCATCCTGTCGTGCACCGATAAGGTTGACGGCTACCTGGCGCGCTCGCGCAACGAGATTACCGACTTCGGTAAATTCTTGGACCCCATCGCCGACAAGCTGCTCGTGTTCTCGGCCTTGCTGCTGTTCTTGGACTTTGGCACCGTAACCGTGTGGTCGGTGTTCATTATCCTGTTCCGCGAGCTGCTGGTGAGCGCCCTGCGCATGGTTGCGAGTGCCGCTGGTGTGGTCGTTGCCGCCGATAAGCTTGGCAAGTACAAGACGGCGACCACGATGGTCTCCATCTGCGGTTACCTGTGCGTCTTTGCGATGGCCGGCTTGCACCTTGGCCCGCTGGCGCTGACGCTCGGCATCTACTCGGTGTCGCGCTTCCTGTATGCCGTTGCCGTTGTCCTGACCGTTATCTCGGGCGCCCAATACTTCTGGAACTGCCGCAAGATCGTCTTTTCGGTCTAGGTCCTGGTGGGTATGACGGACTCTTTTGATCAGATTTCCGCACATAACGAGGAGCTGGCGCGTCATATTGTCGAGCGCGCGAGCGCTCGGGGCGTGACGGTTTCGACGGCTGAGTCGCTGACAGCGGGTATGATCGCCTCGACGATTGCCGATATCCCGGGCGCCTCGGCGGTGCTGCGTGGCGGTGCGGTGACCTACTGCGATGAGATCAAGCATCGCGTTTTGGGTGTTGATCAGGAGACGCTCGACCGCTATACCGCGGTGTCGCATCAGACCGCGCGCGAGATGGCGGCGGGTTCGCTGGAGCTGTACCAGAGCGATATTGCAGTGAGCGCAACGGGTTATGCCGGCCCCGGCGGCGGCACTGAGGACGATCCGGCTGGCACTTTCTATATTGGCTGGGCGTATCGCGCGGCTGATGGGGAAGTGCCGGTCGTGGACTCTGTGCGCTGCCACTATGAGGGCGACCGTTCGTGTGTTCGTGCCCATGCGGTCGCGGAGGCATTGGGACGCATTGCCCTTGCGCTCAACTCTATGGAATAGACGTGTTTTAAGGGGCCTTAAGGCCCCTTAATTGTGGAGATAGGGACCTCTGACAAATTCAGCGTTTTTGCTGGTCATAGGTTTATTTTCGCCTTCCTTGCTTATATTTGGCCCTATGTGGTCAAGCATTTGGTCAGTATTTGGTCGGCGTTTGGTTGGGTTTTGGAAAGACTGCCTGCATATGATTGGCCTGAACGGTTGACCACGAACAGCCGTTCGTTTATTATCGATGCAGGTTGTTAAGAGGAGGGCTATTCATGGCCAAGAATTCAGGTCCCGTACGTACCGTTCATGCTCGCACGACGGGTAAAGAGCGCGATGAGATGATCGCCACCACCAAGGCCGAGATCGAGAAGAAGTTCGGTCAAGGCTCCATCATGAGGTATGGTGACGGCGGCCCCGAGCTTGAGGTTGAGGCCATCCCCACGGGCGCTCTGGCACTCGATGCCGCTCTGGGTATCGGCGGTGTGCCGCGCGGCCGTATCGTCGAGATTTACGGTCCTGAGTCCTCCGGTAAGACGACGCTTTCGCTCGAGATCCTGGCCGAAGCCCAGGCAATGGGTGGCGTGGTGGCATTTATCGATGCCGAGCACGCGCTCGATCCCACGTATGCCGCGCGCATTGGCGTGGATATCGACGAGGTACTGATTTCCCAGCCTGATACGGGTGAGCAGGCGCTCGAGATTGTTGACATGCTCGTGCGTTCCGGCGCCATCGATGCCATCGTCGTCGACTCCGTCGCCGCGCTGACCCCGCGTGCCGAGATCGAGGGAGAGATCGGCGATACCACGGTCGGATTGCAAGCTCGTCTGATGAGTCAGGCGCTCCGCAAGCTCGCCGGCTCGCTGTCCAAGTCCAACACGACATGCATCTTCATTAACCAGCTGCGAGAGAAGATCGGCGTCATGTTCGGCAACCCCGAGACCACGACGGGCGGCCGCGCCCTTAAGTTCTTCTCTTCGGTGCGTATCGACATTCGCCGCATCGACAGCATTAAGCTTAAGGATGAGGTTATCGGTAACCGCGTGCGCGCCAAGGTCGTTAAGAACAAGGTGGCAGCTCCGTTCCGTTCTGCTGAGTTCGACATCATGTACGGTACGGGCATCTCTAAGGAGGGCTCGATTCTGGACATGGCTGTCGAGTGCGGCATTTGCAAGAAGATGGGCTCCTGGTTTGCCTATGGCGAGGACAAGCTCGGCAACGGTCGCGAGGCCGCCAAGGCGTTCCTGCGCGAACACCCCGATTGCGCCGACGAGATTGAGCATAAGGTCCGCCTTGCCTGCGGGCTTGAGTTTGATGACGATGCTCCGTCCGAGGTCGAGCTGACCGATCAGCCTGCGCCTGAGGAGTTTGACGAGCTTTACGCCATCGATGGTTCCGCCATGCTCGATGATGACGACGAGTAGCGGTTACGCTCATGTCGTATACGGTGACCGAGGCCACGGTCGTCTTTCCCGATAAGAAGGCGGCCTCCTCGTTCTCGAGCGGGTATGCGTCCAAAAAGCCTTGCGCACAGATCGATTGTGAGCTTGAGGGCGGTTTTGAGCGGTCCATTTGGATTCCCGTGCGGGTCGCGCGCCTGTATGTCAAAAATCGCCCCGATCTTCCCTGTGATTGGGATAACTTTCGTGAAGCGGTGCAGCTCATCGAGCGTAAATGTGCACTTACCATGGTGACCGAGATGCTATCGCGACGCGACCATGCGACGGGTGAGGTCCGTGACAAGTTGGCACGCTACGGCTTTCGCCAGCCCGCGATCGATTTCGCCGTCGAGCGCGCCACCGAGTATCGCTTTTTAGACGAGAACCGCTTTTGCTCGTACTTTATCGAGGAGCGCAAGCGGCGCGGTTGGGGACAGCGCAAAATCGAGACCGAGCTCAAGCGCCGTCATGTCGTGCTCGATGACATTCCCGGTTATCCCGAGGATTATTTTGCCGTCGAAGACGATTTGGCGCGTGCGTCAGCCCTGCTCGCCAAGCGGCGTGTTCCAGAGACGCGCGGATTCGAAAAACTGGTTCGGTTTTTGATGGGCAAGGGCTTCTCGTATCATATCGCCGCCGATGCCGTTAAGGCACGTCTCGATGCCGAACGCGAGGAATGTGCGGTTTAGGCGTATGCGTTTTGTGGCCCTGCCGCTCACCGTGTTTTAGCCGCCGTGTTGGGGGCATTTATTTGACAGTTGTTGTGGTTCAACGTACGATAAACAGCGTCATTTGCTTTGTGATATGTGCTCATCTGTGATGAGTTTGTTTATATGTTTATCTGTATCCGACCCGCATAAGCTGCGCCCATATTACTCAAATGTCGCGAGCCGTTCGTAAGGACGGTTCGCTTTGTTGTGTAACGAATCCATAAAAAGGAGTGAGCATGCCTATCATCGCAGCGCTCGTTGGCATCGTTTTGGGTGCCATCGCCGCCATTGCCTACATGCGCACCGCCAAGCAGGGTAGTCTTCACGAGGCCGACGAAAAAATCCAGTCGGCACACGCACAGGCTGAGTCCCTGATCGGTGATGCTAAGCGTCAGGCCGAGACCCTCAAAAAAGAGGCTCTGCTCGAGGCTAAAGAGGAGATCATCAAGAACAAGCAGGCCGCCGAGGCCGAGGACAAGCAGCGTAAGAACGAGATTCGTACGCTCGAGAACCGCGTGATGCAGCGCGAGGAATCCCTTGATCGCCGCAACGACGCTCTCGACAAGCGCGAGCATCAGCTGTCCAGCCAGGCCGGTCAGGTCGAGAAGCGCTCCCGTGAGCTCGAGGAGCTCTGTGCAAAGCAGACTTCCGAGCTCGAGCGTATCGCCGACCTTACCCGCGAGGACGCCCACAAGGAGCTCCTCGATAAGGTTCGCGGCGAGGTCACCCACGAGGCCGCCACGATCATTCGCGAGTCCGAGCAGCAGGTTCGCGCCGAGTGCCACAAGACCGCCCAGGAGATTCTGTCTCTGGCGATTCAGCGCTGCGCTGCCGACCACACTGCCGAGGTCACCGTTACCTCCGTGCACATTCCCTCTGATGACCTCAAGGGCCGTATCATCGGTCGCGAGGGTCGCAACATCCGGACCTTCGAGCAGGTTTCCGGCGTCAACCTCGTGATCGATGACACGCCCGAGACCGTCGTTCTTTCGAGCTTCGACCCGGTCCGTCGTGAGACCGCCCGTGTCGCCCTCGAGAACCTCATCGCCGACGGCCGCATTCACCCTGCCCGTATCGAGGAGATGTATCACAAGGCCGCCGACCTGGTTCAGCAGCGCGTGCGCGAGGCTGGCGAGCAGGCTGCCTTCGATACCGGCATCCACGATCTGCACCCCGAGATCGTCAAGACCCTTGGTGCCCTGCGCTACCGTACCTCGTTTGGTCAGAACGTGCTTCAGCATTCCCTCGAGGTCTCTGATCTGTGCGGCGTGATGGCTTCCGAGCTTGGCCTGGACGTTGTGACCGCCAAGCGCGCCGGCCTGCTTCATGACCTGGGCAAGGCAATCGACCACGACGTCGAGGGCCCGCATGCCGTCATCGGCGCCGAGCTTGCCCGCCGTTATGGCGAGAAGCCCGTTATCGTCCACGCTATTGAGGCTCACCATGCCGATGTCGACCCCAACACGGTACTCGATGTCCTGGTGCAGGCCGCTGATGCTGTCTCTGCCTCTCGCCCCGGTGCCCGTCGCGAGTCTGCCGAGAACTACATCAAGCGTCTTGAGAAGCTCGAGGAGATCGCCAACTCCCATGACGGCGTCGAACGTACCTATGCCATGCAGGCCGGTCGCGAGGTCCACGTCATGGTCCAGCCGGACAAGATTTCCGATGCCCAGTCCACGGTTCTGGCTCACGATATCGCCCATCAGATCGAGGAAGAGATGGAGTATCCCGGTCAGGTGCGCGTTGTCGTGATTCGCGAGAGCCGCGCTGTCGATATCGCTAAATAACATGAGCGACGCGAACGAGCTCATCTCATTTATCGCGTCGATGTCGGGGGAGGGCAACCTTCGCGTCGAGGAGAACCTTGGCGAGGGGTATGTCCGCCTCCGCGTTTCGGAGGCCGAGCGGCGCCAGGCTAAGCACGACATTCAGCATGTCGAGGACATCGTCATCGAAATGCTCCGTAATGCTCGCGATGCCGGCGCCGACAAGGTCTATCTCGCCACGACCAAGGAAGATGGCGTCCGCACGCTTGTCTTTCTGGATAACGGTTCGGGCGTTCCGCAGGATATGCAAGAGCGAATCTTTGATGCCCGCGTTACCTCCAAGCTCGAGAGCATGAAGATGGACCGTTGGGGCGTTCACGGTCGTGGCATGGCATTGTTTTCGATTAAGCAGAACACCGACGAGGCCCGTGTGGTCACGTCCGGCGTCGATCTTGGTTCAGCCTTCAAGGTGAGCGTTGCGGCCGACCGCCTCAGTGAGCGTGCCGATCAGTCCAGCTGGCCCCAGGCCGTCAAGGATGAGGACGGACGTTATGTCTGCGCTCGCGGTCCACATAATATTATTCGCGCTGCTTGTGAGTTTGCGCTCGAGGAGTTGCGTGGTTGCGATGTCTATCTTGGTTCTCCGTCTGAGATTGCCGCGACCCTTTATGCTCAGGCGTCAAGCCGGCTTGATACGTCTCGTCTCCTGTTCATTGATGACGAGAGCGAGCTTCCGGTTGTCGATCGTTTAGGCCTTGCTTCTGATGCCGAGGACTTTATCCGTATTTGTTCGGGTTTGGGTCTTGAGATGTCCGAGCGCACGGCCCATCGCATTTTGGCAGGGCAGATTAAGCCCGTTCGCGGTGTGACCGCGCGTCTGCTGCGCGAGCGTGATTCGTCCTCGCATGCGCCGGCTCCTGTCGATCTCGCGAAGGATCGTCGCGGGCTACGTATTGCCAAGGATGACATGGCACAGTTTTCGCGCGCTGTGGAACGCGACTTTAATGACCTTGCCGCCCGGTACTATCTCAACCTTTGCGGCGACCCAAAGATTCGTGTTTCGCGTGATCGAATCACCGTGACCTTTGATCTTGCCAAAGAGGAATAGTGCCTTTACCGAGTCCACTCGGTACGATACAGTTATTGCAGTTAAAACGTACTTTTAAATGCAGGAGTTTCTTCATGGATTGCCTGAAGGTATCAAGCAAATCATCGCCCGCGTCCGTTGCCGGCGCCATCGCCGGCATGGTCAAGGATGGTGTACCCGTCAACATCCAGTGTGTCGGCGCCGGTGCCGTCAACCAGGCCATTAAGGCCGTTGCTATCGCGCGCGGTTTTTTGATTCCAACCGGTTTTGATATTTCCTGCGCGCCCGTGTTCTCCGACATCCTCATTAACGGGGAGTCGCGCACGGCCATCCGCCTTTCTATCTACGTTCACCAGATCAATCGAGCTGCTATGGATAACGTCGTCATGGATGATGTTAAGCCTGTGGCATAGCTTCTGCTTGCCTCGTTTCGCTCCCCATCGTTAGGACTTATGCACATGGACCAGCGTTTCGTACGCGATATTCTTGCCGGTAAAACCTACTATATCCGCACCTTTGGCTGCCAGATGAATCAGCACGACTCCGAGCGTGTGAGCGGTCTGCTTGATTCGTATGGCTGCCTCATGGCGCTCGATCCCGCGCATGCCGATATCGTTGTCTTCATGACGTGCTGCGTGCGCGAGGCCGCCGATACTCGCCTGTACGGTCAGTGCAATTCCTGCAAAAGCCTGCCGCCTTCGCCTTCGGGCAAGCGCGTGGTTGCCGTTGGCGGTTGCATCGCGCAGCGCGATGGCGAGGGCCTGCTCACCAACGTCGATAACGTCAATGTCATCTTTGGCACGCATTCCATCGCGCATGTGGCCGAGCTCATTGCCGAGGCGTTCCTTGATGGTAAGCGTCATATCCGCACCAATGAGCATGAGGATACGGACGCCATGAGCATGCCGTGGCATCGCGAGACCCAGTATCACGCCTGGGTGCCCATCATGACGGGCTGCAATAATTTCTGCACCTATTGCATCGTGCCGTACGTACGCGGTCGCGAAAAGAGCCGCCCCTTCGAGGAGATTGTCGACGAGGTGACCGGTCTGGTGCGCCAGGGCGTGCGTGAGATTACGCTGCTGGGCCAAAACGTTAACTCATATGGTCGCGATCTGTTTGGCAAGCCGCGTTTTGCCGATCTGCTGCGTGCCGTGGGCGATACGGGCGTGGAGCGCATCTTCTTTACGTCTTCGCATCCCAAGGACCTGTTGCCCGAGACCATCGACGCCATGGCCGAGACGCCTGCCGTTATGCCGCAGCTGCACTTGGCCGTCCAGTCAGGTTCGACGCGGATCCTCAAAGAGATGAATCGCCGTTATACACGCGAGGACTATCTGGGCCTTGTCGATCGCATTCGCAACCGCATGCCCGATATCGCGCTCTCGACCGACATTATCGTTGGCTTCCCGGGTGAGACTGAAGAAGACTTTGAGCAGACGCTCTCACTTGCCGAGACGGTCCGCTATGCTCAGGCCTATACCTTCATCTATTCCAAGCGCGCCGGTACCCCGGCCGCCGAGATTGACGATCCTACGCCGCATGAGGTTATTCTCGAGCGTTTCAACCGTCTGGTTAAGGTTATCGAGACCACGGCACACGAGTATAACCAGGGTGAGCTTCATACTGTGGTTCCGGCGCTCATTGAGGGAACGAGTAAAAAGAACGACGCGGTCCTGCTGGGCAAGAGTCCCAAGAATCAGACCGTGCATGCGCCTATCCCCGAGGGTTACAGCATCGATCAGCTTGTTGGCAAGATCGTTGATGTTGACGTTGACGTTGCCAAGACCTGGTATTTGTCCGGTTCCGTTGTGGGCGAGCCGCGCTAATGGTTTCTCCCGGGGCAGGTCTTTCCGCCGTTGCGATCGTCGGTCCGACGGCGGTTGGTAAGAGTGATGTTGCCGACCGTTTGGCAGCTCGTCTTTCGTCCGAAGTGCTGTCGTGCGATGCGATGCAAATCTATCGCGGCATGGACATCGGTACTGCAAAGATGGCGCCCGATGAGTGCACGGCGCCGCTGCGTCTCGTCGACATTGTAGAGCCGGGTGTGGCATATTCTGCTGCGCTTTATCAGGCCGACGCTCGCGCGCATGTTGAACGTCTCCTTGGTTCGGGTTGCCTGCCGGTTTTTTGCGGAGGTACGGGGCTGTATCTCAAGGCCGCCCTCGATGAGATGGACTTTCCCTCGGGTGAACTTGAGGACGATCGTCGTGCGGGCTATCAGGAGCTTTCCGAGCGTATTGGCGAGGAAGAACTGCATGCCCTGCTTGCCGAGCGCGATCCAGAATCGGCTGCTGTTATTCATCCTCATAACGTGCGCCGTGTGATTCGTGCGCTCGAGATGAATGATGATGGCGTCTCCTATGCGCAGCAAAAGTCGCAGTTTAGTGTTCCGCACGAGCATTATCATGCCCTATGGTTTGGTCTGACGCGTAATCGCGAGGTGCTCTACGAGCGCATTAATCTGCGCGTCGATCTGATGTTTGAGCAGGGTCTTGTCGATGAGGTCCGCGGTCTTATGGCCCAGGGTCTGGGAGATGCCCTGACGTCGATGCAGGCAATTGGCTATAAAGAGATCATTGATGCTTTCAATGGCGTGATGAGCATGGATGAGGCCCGCGAACTCATTAAGATGCGTTCGCGTCGTTATGCCAAGCGTCAGCTTTCGTGGTTTAAGCGCGATGACCGTATCGTGTGGTTTGATATGGATGAATGTACGATCGATGAGGTCGTTGAGGATATCCTGCATCGTATTGAGGCTGCCTAATGGCCCGTTTCCCCCTTGTTCCCACGGCACCCGAGCCCGAGCGTGCCATTTTAGTTGGTGTTGAGTGGCGCGACAATGCATGGCCACACGATCGCTCGCTTGATGAGCTGGAGCGTCTTGCCCACACAGCTGGTGCCCAGTGCGTGGCACGTTTGTCGCAGCGTTTGGTAAAGCCGTATCCTAAATCGTTTATCGGTTCCGGTAAGGTTGAAGAGCTGTGCGGCCTGGTGCATCGCATGGACGCCGATGTCGTTATTTTTGACGACGACCTGACCCCCTCGCAGCAATCCTATTTGGAGAAAGCCGTGGGCGAGCCGGTAAAGATTATCGATCGTACAGCACTGATCCTGGATATCTTTGGCCTGCATGCTCAGACGCGTGAGGGACGCCTGCAGGTACAGCTGGCACAGCTTCAATATTTGTTGCCTCGCCTGCGTGGCATGTGGAGCCATCTCGCCAAGGAGCAGACGCGCGGCGGCATCGGCTCACGTTTTGGTCAGGGCGAAAGTCAGCTCGAGGTCGACCGTCGCCTCATTCGTAATAAGATCGCTGCGCTTCGTCGTGAGCTCAAGCAGGTTGAACAGCGCCGCGATGTTCAATCCAAGAGCCGCATTGAGTCACCGGCGTTTCGCGTTGCGTTAGCCGGTTATACCAATGCCGGTAAATCGACGTTGCTCAATCGTCTGACCGGCTCTACGGTACTTTCGCAGGACAAGCTGTTTGCTACGCTCGATCCGACGACGCGCTCGTATCGCCTGCCCGGCGGTCGCGGCATGACGATTACCGATACCGTCGGCTTTATTCAAAAACTGCCGCATGGTCTGGTCGATGCCTTTAAATCGACGCTTTCCGAGGTGTTGGGTGCCGATCTAATTCTCAAAGTCGTAGATGCGTCTGACGAGGATTATGAGCGGCAGCTGGAGGCTGTCGACCGCGTGCTTGATGAGATCGGCGCCGGAGAGCGTTTAACGCTTACGGTGTTCAATAAAATCGATCTTCTCGATAGCGTCGATCGATTGAGTTTCCGTCGTCGCTATCCGGAGGCCGTTCTATTCTCGGCCCAAACGGGCGAGGGGCTCGACGATCTCGTCGACCGGATTGCTCGCGAGGCAGCTGCCACCGATGTGTTGCTCTCCGCTGATATCCCGTATCGTGAGGGCGCTCTCATCACGCTGGTGCATGAGCAGGGAACCCTTCTGCATGAGGAATATCTCGAGGACGGCGTTCGCATTGTGGCGAAGTTGCCGGCTCGTATTGCACCGCGGCTCGAGCGTTATCGCACCGAGTAGACGAGCTCCAAAATGCCCAGAATGATGGGCTGATGCAGCAGATAAAAGGGGAGAGCGTGACGTCCAAGGCTGGCGAGCGCCGGCAGGGGGTTGGCGTAGGCCCAGCTAGGGACGGTCGTATCGATTCCCTGCGCTATGTGTGCGGCGAAGTATCCTGCAAGATACATAAAGATAAACGGGATGATGGGGTAGTAATCACCTGAGATAAACCCAGGGCTCGGAAATCCCAGCCACGCCAGGTAGGGGACAGGGTAGATCGTTTTGGGGATGCTCCAGGTGATTGCGAACAACATAAGGCATAGGGGCATGCCCCATCTCGCCGTTATCTTCTTAAGGACGGGATCGGTCAACGCCACGATGCCGGTGCATGCGGCCATGCAGTAGATGATGCCAAAATTAACCGAATCGTCGACTGAGACAAGTGTTGTTGCCAACCAGACAACGAGTGCTGCTAAGGCGTATTTGGCGGCACGTTTGATATTGTTGCGCGAAAGGGTGCACATCCAACCGGCGATAAACAAAAATACCCAGCTGATGCTGGCGCGCCAGATGTCTTGAAAGACTGACTGGGTAAACCAGGGCATATCCCAGCCGTACAGGTAGGCGAGATCATAGCAAGCGTGAAAACCTGCCATAGAAATCATCGTAAACCCGCGGACGGTATCAAATATGGTTATGCGTTTTTGCATTACGAGAACCGGCGCATCAAACCGACGACTTTGCCCAGGATAACGGGATTCGTTGCATAGATAGGTTCCATGGTGTCGTTCTCGGGCTGCAAGCGCACACGCCCCTGCTCCTTGTAGAACGTCTTGACGGTCGCCGAACCATCAATCATGGCCACGACAATTTCGCCGTTCATGGCACTCTTTTGTTCACGGACGATGATGTAATCGCCATTGAAGATGCCGACATTGATCATTGAGCTCCCATGCACCTCAAGGATAAAGGAACCCTGATCAGTGGCGATTTCGGTCGGGATAGTAAACGTGTCTTCGATATTCTGCTCGGCCAGAATGGGAATCCCGGCCGCGACGCGACCAACGAGCGGTAGCGAGACCGTTCCGCGAGGTGCGGTGGGCTCGTCAGATTTAGAAATTGAGACAGAGGAACCGTCCTCGTTAAAGAGTTCCAGGGCACGCGGCTTGGTGGCATCGCGCTTGAGCAGCCCGCGCGCCTCCAGGGCAGAGAGATGGGCGTGCACGGTGCTTGGGGAGGAAAGGCCCACGGCAGAAGCCATCTCGCGCACGCTGGGCGGATAACCCTTCTCCTGCTGATATTCCTTGATGAAGTCGTAAATTTGCTGCTGACGCTTGGTAATTTTGCGAGCCATCAGGGCATCCTCTCTACCCATGTCAAACAAATGTTCGAATTTTGCTTGACAGGAACAACTGTTCGAAGATAATAATAACCGAACATTCGTTCTCGCGCTAGACATTTTTGTCCGCGCGGCTTGATAAAACTGTTCTCAGCAAAACACGCGAGAGGAGAACATGATGAACGCAACGAATATGGTCCAGGGAAACCTCGCCCTTAAGCTCGAGACGCCTGCAGAACCCACTTTTACGGTTGTTCAGGGTGGCCGCTCCGGCATTCAACCTTTGACCGTAAAGCCTGCTCGCAATCAGCAGGCTGTAGTCGCGCCGGCCCGCGTTGCCCTGAAGGTTCCGACGATTGTCGCCGTCGCCGTTGCGCTTACGCTCTTCTTTGTCCTCGCTACTTCGGTCTTTAGCGCTCGTCACGCCGCGTATGCCGAGTCCGTTTCCAACATTACTTACGAGACCATTCGCGTTCAGACTGGCGATTCTCTTTGGTCGCTTGCCGAGGAATATCCAATCGAAGGCCTTTCCACGCAAGAGACTTCCGACATGATCCGTAACGTCAATCATCTGGAGCATGGTTCGCTCGCCGCCGGTGCGCATCTTAAGGTTCCTGCTCGTTCGTAATCATTATCGCGCTGCGCATGGTACCCTTGTTATCGTTTAAGAGGAGGTACCATGCGCTGTCCCAAATGCGGCAAGGCACATACCCGCGTCGTTGATTCCCGTATGCAGGAGTCAAATAACACCATTAAGCGCCGTCGCGAATGTTGCTCGTGTAACTATCGCTTTACAACGTTCGAGCGATGCGAGGACCCTATCGAGGTCATTAAGTCAGACGGAACCAAGCAGCGGTTCGATCGCAATAAGCTGCTCGTCGGCTTGATGCGCGCCACCATCAAGCGCGATATCGACACTAAGAAGCTCAATGAGATTATCGACGACATCGAGGTCGAGCTGCGCTCTCGCACACTGACGGCCGTCACGTCCCATGAGTTGGGTGACATGGTGCTCAAGCGCTTGGCCAAGATTGACAAGGTGGCGTACATCCGCTTTGCCTCGGTCTACCGCGATTTCAAAGACGTCGATGAGTTTCTGCAAGAGCTCGACAAGCTAAGGTGATTCCATGTCCAACATTACCGTCAACATAAAGCGTCTCGATCCCACCGTCGAGCTTCCCAAATACGCCCATCCCACTGATGCCGGCTTGGATTTGCGCTCCAACGAGGACTGCGTCCTGAAGCCCTTCGAACGCCGTCTGGTCTCTACGGGGCTGGCCATCGCCCTGCCCGATGGCTACGCCGGCTTCGTCCAGCCCCGCAGCGGCTTGGCCATCAAGCAGGGCCTGTCTATAGTCAATACGCCGGGCCTCATCGACGCCCACTACCGAGGAGAACTCAAGGTTATCCTCATCAACCTGGATCCCACCAACGACATCCAAATCAACAAAGGCGACCGCATAGCCCAACTCGTCATCCAAGAAGTCCCCACGGTCAACCTCATAGAAGTAGAAGAACTAGACGAAACCGACCGAGGCAAAGGAGGCTTCGGCTCCAGCGGCATCGCCTAGGGCGCTCGTATCCCTCCCGCCCGGGGCTTACCTATATCATTCCATGCTCAAACATTCTCGCGTCGCTTCGCTCGCTGCGAAACTGCGCGTGGAACGATATAGGTAAGCCCCGGGCGGGCGGCTACTCGCTTGAAACAATATTTACTTTTCTAGTAAGTCGATGCGATGAAGGGTCGCCTCCTTTGTCGCATTGACTTACTGTATTTATATTTTCTGGTTCCCCTTTGCAGATTCTACTGGAGGGGAATCTGGTATAGCTGCTAGTACGTAAACGCAGCTTACCTGCGGGAGGCTCCTATATATCGTCCCACGTGCAGTTTCGCAGCGAAGCGAGAATGTTTGAGCATGGGATGATATATAGGGGCCTCCCGCAGGTAAGCGGACATAAAGACGCTAGCGGATATGCGCTGGCTTGCCGCCCCAGTAGAAGCGGCAGAAGGCTCGTTTGCGCTTTTGGGGTTTGCCTACGAGCTCTATGGTGGCGATGGCGATGTCTTCGGCTGCGTGTGGGCGGCGTAGTACTTCGCCGTTGATGAGCAGTGCCTTGAGCGACTCAGGATGATCGTGGAGATGACGCAACGTCACGATGAGTTCTCGTGCGGTGGTGACGTGCATGCTGGCGCCCATGCCAGTGAGCATGGTGGTGTTGGCCTTTTCCTGGCCGTATGATTTGCCCAGCAGGATCATCGGTAGGTGTGCGCATAGGCACTCGGTGACGGTGAGTCCGCCCGATTTGAGAATTGCCAGGTCGCAGCCGTGCATGAGGGCTGCCATGTCGTCGACATAGTCCAGTACCGTGACATTTTCGAGCTTCATGGCGTCGAAGAGCGTTTTGAGACGGGCGGCGTATTCCTTATCCTTGCCCGGCAAAAAGACAAAGTGCATGTCCTCGAAACTGCGCAGGAAGGGGAGGGTGCGGTCCATCTCCGCGCGAAAGCGGACGTAAGGCTGAGGCAAGCTGGCACCGGCCATTACCAGCACGACGGTCTTGTCGGTGGGGAGGTTGAACTTGGCTAGCTCTTCCTCGCGATCGTAATCCGTGTCGAATCCGGCGCGAATAGGAATGCCAGTAATGCGAATCCTTGCTTCGGGAACCTTACGGGGGCGGAGCGTCTCGGCCATAAACTCGTTTGCCACGCAGAATAGGTCGGTGTCCTTATGAGGCCACCAGCCCTCGACTTCGTAGTCGGTCGGTACGCAGATGACAGGATAATCGATACCCGTAATTACGCGGGCGCCTACGGCAACATTGGCTGCTGTGATGTGCGTTGCGACCACGGCTATGGGCCTGCGGCTGCGGACATATTCGTTGAAGGCGGGGAACATAATTCGCGACCATGCCGTGCCGCCACCCCAGAGAAGATGTCCCGTAAGTGTATATCTCCAGGTCAGGTCGTAAATGGGGCGCGTGGCTCCCGTAAAAGAAGCCGCGGTCTTATTGCCGTCGAATTTAATACGTCCAAAATCAAGGATATCGAGTACTTCAATCTCAATATCCTCGGGGATGCCATTGGTGCCGCGGATGAGGTCGAATGCCTGCGCAATCGCATTTGCGGCGGCCTTGTGGCCCGAGCCGACGGAGGCGTGCACGATGGTCACGAGAGGTTTTTGCTGAGCCAGGAGCGTGGTTTGCTCCGATTGGGGAGTGCTGTGCGTGAGCAGGGGAGCGTCGTCACTCGTCTGCATCTGGTCCATCGATAACTCCCCTTCAGCTTTGTAACACGGATTTATTATTGTAGTGCATGAGTGTCACGTTCACGTAAATTTGGGTATGAGCGCAAAGAACGTCAATGTTTCGACGAAAGGACGCTTCATGACTACCGATAAGCCGATCGATGTTGCGATTATCGGTGGCGGCCCCGCGGGCTATGCTGCCGCCATTTATGCTGCGCGTGCCAACCTGACGACGACTGTCCTTGAACAGGGCATGTCGGGAGGGCAAATCGCCACAACCAATGAGGTCGAGAACTATCCGGGCATTCCGTTCTTGAGCGGCGCCGAACTCGGCGAGCGTTTTCAGCAGCATGCAGAGGGCTTGGGAGCACAGGTTACATGGAGCATGGTTACGGGTATCGATTACGATGCCGATGCAGCGCTGTTTACGGTGCATCACGATATGGGCGACACGACGGCCTCGAGCGTTATCGCTTGCATGGGTGCCATGCCGCGTCCGGCGGGTTTCGCTGGCGAGGAAACGTATCGCGGTCGTGGCGTTTCGTATTGCGCAACATGTGACGGCATGTTCTTCCGTGGCAAACAGGTCTTTGTAATCGGTGGTGGCAATTCGGCATGCGAAGAGGCGCTGTTCCTGTCAGACATTGCCACCAGCGTGACCATCGTGCTGCGCCGCGACCAGTTCCGTGCGCCCGATGGTGTTGTTCAGAAAGTACTCGCAAAGGACAATATTACAGTTAGGTACCAAACTAGTATTGTGGAGCTATCGGGCGAAGCGATGCCAACGACGATTACCTTTAAGGACAATGCATCCGGCGAGACTCATACCGAGTCATTTGAGCCCGGATCGTTTGGCATCTTTGTCTTTACGGGGACGCAGCCACATACCGAGCTTGTTGAGCATCTAGTCGATCTGGCGCCTGATGGCGGCATTCTGACTGATGAATCCATGGCGACCCGCACGCCAGGTCTATTTGCCGCTGGCGATATCCGTTCCAAACGTTTACGCCAGGTTGTGACCGCTGTTTCGGACGGAGCCATAGCGGCAACGAGCGCATACGCGTTTCTCCGTGGATAAGTACGATAATATATCTTATGTAAGGTTGCTATCTTTACACAAAGTGGTTGGACGGTGCATCAATGTGCTGTCCAACCACTTTTACTTGGCGACTATGTGGTATGCAAAACTAGATAACCTAGAATACAATATAGAAAACGAACGGAGGCCTCTTATGAACCACGCTAAACATGTTATCCCGATGTCCGATACGTCGGTCAGCATTAAGCCTGAGGATATTCAGCCGACGGTTCTGCCGGATGCATTTATTCAGTCCGATATGGTGGGTAAACTCAACGCGTTGAGCCTGCCACGCTATGACCAGCTGCCCAACGTGACGCTCTATCGCGATCAGGTCATTGAGTATGTTGCACTGTGGATGGAGCCGCTTTCCATTTGCGTAGAGCAGCCCGTTATAACGCCGTCGATGATCAATAACTATGTGAAGGTCGGCCTCGTTCCTGCTCCCGTTAAAAAGCAGTATGGCCGTGAGCAGATTGCGCGTCTCATCGCCATTTGTATCTTTAAGCAGGTGCTGCCCATCGCAGCGGTTCAGGCGCTCTTTAACATTCAGCGCTTGAGCTACGACGCTCCGACGGCTTTCGATTATGTTGTCGATCAGCTCGAGGCATCGATTCGTGCGGCGTTTTCTGTTGAGCAGACTCCCGTGCCCGATACCGCACATCAGGTTACGCGCGAATCGCTGCTCGTGCGCAGTGCGGTATCGTCCTTCGTTTCGAAGGCGTATCTGATGAGCTATCTCAAGTTCAATGGGTTTAATAGCTAACCGAGGTATAAGACGGGCGGGATAAAGAGCCAATGGCTCCTTATCCCGCCCGTACGTTTGTCTAGTTGGATATTATCGGCCCGACGCCACGCCCATACCGTAGCCGATAATGAGGCCGTGCATCTCGGCATAGTATGAATCTAGCCCGTTACAGGGCATGATGATAGTCTTGGAGCTTGGCCAGCGCTCCACAATGCGGCTGGCAAGTGCCTGGGCGCCTGTCTCATTTTCCACATGGTCGATGACGACCTCGCCGCCCGTAAAACCCTCGGCTTCCATGGTATCGATGATCTTGTTGAGCATCTTCTTTTCGCCACGCGTGTGCCCAACGAGTTCAATTTTGCCCGCTTCGCTCGCCGTGCCCAAAATGCGGATATTGAGCTTGTTAGCAATAACGCCGGCCGCCTTAGGGATACGTCCGGCCTTCGCAAGGTTTTCGTAGTTGCACAAACTAAAGAGGATCTTGCTGTTCTGCTCCAAGCTATCGAAGTAAGCGCAGGCGTCCTCAAAGGAGGTATCCGGGTTGCTCGTAAGATAGCGGTCGAACTGCAAGAAGATCAGATCCATTTTGCCACCTGCGGCTCGCGAGTTAACCAAATGAATCTGACGGTTGGGCTCTTCGGCAAGCACCATGTCACGCGCGGTGGCCGCGGCATTGTAGCTTCCCGAGACGCCCTCGGAGATGGGCATGCAAATCGTCTTGTCAGCGAGCTTAAAGAGCTCAGCCCACTCCCCTACGCTTGGGCAGGCGCTCGATGATGCGCCGGCTTCCGATTGAATGGCAACATTAAGCTCGTGAACATCGAGCGAGAGGTCGTCAACGAATTCGCGCTCCCCCACTCGGATCTTAAGGGGTGCAAATGCAAAGGTGGTATGAGGTGCGGTTGGTTGCCAATCGCGAAGATTGCAGCTCGAATCGGAGATAAGTGCCCAGCTCATTGAGGGTCCTTTCTAATTGTTCCCCAACAATTATAGCCATCTTTTTGATTGATTGGATGGCTATCTAGTTTTGAATACTAGATAGCCATCCTGATTTTATGGCAAACGGTAGGGAAAAAAGAATGGGCCTCGTGACTCAAGATCGCGAGGCCCATGTTCGTTCGCTGTAGTAATAAATTAGTAGCGTACGAAGATGTAGTTGTTGTTCATACCGGCTGCGACGGAGCTGATGATGACGCCCGTTTTGTAGTCGGAAGCATGGATCATCTGACCATTACCGATATAGATGCCGGTATGGTAGGAGTTAACCACAACATCGCCGGGTTGCGGATCGGACACACGGGTCCAACCCATGAAGGTGCCGGTGGTGCCCAGGCGGCAGTAGCGGCCCGTGAGGCAATAGCTTACAAAACCGGAGCAGTCAAAGCTGTTCGGTCCAATGCCGCCCCAAGAATAAGCACAACCGAGCTTGCTGTAGGCACGCGAAACAACGGAGCCGCCGTCAACGGACTGGCTCGGCGCCGAAGGGGCCGGAGCCGGAGCGGGAGCGGGAGCGGGCTGCGGCGTAGGAGCAGGAGCGGGCGTGGGTGCAGGCGTGTCGCCGCCACCATTGTTGGTGTTCTCGGTCGTACCGGAGGTGTCGTTGCTCACCGTGGCCTTTTCGGCAGTGCTGGCGTTGATACCCGCCTGCAGCGCGGCGTTGGCCTCGGCCTCGGCAGCAAGCTCGGCCTGCAACTGTGAATCCAGGGAGCTCACGACACTCTGGGCCTCAGCCTGCTGGGCATTGAGCTCGTCGACCTTCTTCTGCGTCGCAGCGACGTTCTTCTCCTGCTCGGTCTGCTTATCGGTGAGCTGCTGCTTAAGGTCCTTGACCTCCTGAATGGTCTGGGCCTGCTTGTCGGACACCTTGCCGTAGTAGAAGAGACGGTTGAGCATGTCGCCCAGATCGTCGACGCCCGTCAGAACCTGAAGGAGACTCAGACCGCCGGTCTTGTATTCACCGGCAACGTAGTTAGAGAGCTTGGCCTGGCCTTCGGCGATCTCTTGCTGCTTTTGCGTGATCTCGCCTGCAGTCTGATCAAGCTCCTGCGTCTGTGCGGAGAGTTCTTCATGAATTTGCTGGGTTTGCGTGCCGATCTGCTCGAGCTTGGTACGAGCAGCGGCAAGGTCGGATGCGGTATCGGCGTAGGCAGGAGCCGCAAGGCCCAAGCCCAAAACACAAGCGAGGGTTGCCGTAGCAGCGCAGCGTGCCATGTTTTTGTGCGTGTTTGCTGTGCGCATGTAGCTTCCTTTCCAGTAACTAAGGGTAACGGCTAGTCCACCGTCACCAGGCTAAAGAGCTCCACATCATCATCAGACGGCGTGAGCTTCTCGCGCGGGTTGAGAAACGCAAGCTCAAGGATACAACCGTAACCGACAAGCTTTGCGCCCATATCTCGCACCAGTTTACCTGTTGCCTCGACGGTTCCGCCCGTCGCGACCAAGTCGTCCAGAATCAACACGGTATCTTTAGAGCTGATAGCGTCGGCATGGATTTCAATGGAATCCGTTCCGTACTCGAGTTCGTAGCTCTGGCTTACGGTCTCGCGCGGCAGCTTGCCCGGTTTACGTGCAGGAACAAAGCCGGCGCCAAGGGCTACAGCCACCGGTACGCCAACCATAAAGCCACGGGCCTCGGGACCCACGACCTTGGTGATTCCCATGCCGGCAAAGTGCTCGGCGAGGGCATCGGTCATGGCTTTGAGCGCCTCGGGGTTGTCAAAGAGCGGCGTGATGTCTTTAAAGATGACTCCGGGCTCGGGATAGTCGGGGATGTCGACGATTTGAGATTCGAAGTCGTACATTGCATGACCTTTCAATGGGTTGCCGGATAAGCGGTAGCTGTTATTTGCCCGCGGTGACAGTGTCGGATTGCGAAGGGGCGACAACCTTGAGCGGCTTTACGAGAGAATCCTCGTGTGAAGCCGGCGCGGCAGTTTCTTCGTTTTTGGCCTTGGTGGACTCGGAGCGAGCGATTTCCTCATCGAGTGCATCGATATCGGCATCCTCGACCACGGCGTTGAGCGACTCAAAAACGCGGTTTTTGAGCAACGCGGTGTGCACGCCTTCCGTCAGGTCGTGAAGCTTCTTAAACGCACGCTCGAGCTTGGCGTCGCGCTCGTCATCGGAGGTGTCCATGCCGAGCATGCTCACGAGCACCTGCTCAAACATCGAGGACTCGCGGTTGGCGGAAGACACGTACTGACGCAGGTTGCGGGGCTCGATATGGAAGCGTGACAGCTCGGAGCAGTAGCGGATGATTGGAAAATCGCGACCATCGACGAGCTCACGATTCTGCGGACTCTTGATGATGCGAATGAGGTCGTTCTCGGCGAGCGAGCGGATAAACGAAATCTCGACGCCCAGCATATCGGGAATGGTCTCAATGGGATGCAGCTTTTGCTTAGTCTCCTTGGGCTCCGTCTTGAGCGGAACATCGGACAGCAAGCCCACCTCGTAAGCGAGCGTTGACAGGTCCGTGGCGTTTTCCAAGCGCTGCTTAATCACGTTGAGCGGCATGTAGCGGGTCTTCTGCAAATGCAGGATGACCTCCAGGCGATCAACGTCCTCCTTAGAGTATTGACGGTATCCCTTAGGCGTACGATGAGGGGTAATGAGCCCCTCATCTTCTAGAAATCTAATTTTTGAGTTCGAAAGATCGGGGTATGCGCCTCGAAGTAGGTTGACGACTTGGCCGATACTCAGATAGTTGCGTTCGGCCATGCCCTACTCACCGGTTTCGATGCGCTCCGGCGTGCTCTCGTGGTAGATGAGCGTAAACGTACCGATCTGGACGGAAGAACCGTCGTGCAGCGGGGCTGCATTGACGATGGCACCGTCGACCCAGGTGCCATTGAGCGAGCCCAAGTCCTCGATGCGAGCGCCGAGGCCCTCGCGGATAATGCGCGCGTGGCTGCGCGATACGGTCATGTCATTGAGGAAGATGCCGTTCGCAGGATCGCGGCCGATGGTGGTCACGTCGTCCTCGAGCTCAAAGGCGGCACCAGTCTGCGGACCCTTGACGATGGACAGAACGGGGGCGGTGATGCGCACGTTGGCCATGAGGTCGGGAACGGTGACGTCGCTTGAAGGCACGCGGAATACGCAGGTAGCGTCAGCAGTCTTATCATTCTGAGGCATATTGTTAACCATGTTGTCCATGACAACCCCTAACTTATCGCGGACGTGCCGCAAATAATGAACCGTACGTAATCATACCCCAACGAATCAGTCTTCGATTTCAGGGTTCAGAAAGTCGATGTCCTCGTCCTCGGGATGCGCGAGAGCCTGTTTAATGGCCACTCCGCCCTTAATGGAATAGATGACAGCCGTGAGCATGGAGAAGATCACGCCGCCGTACACAAAGAAGATGCCGAGGGGCACCGAGCTTCCGTTGAGGCCCGGGAAGGCCGTAAGGGTTGAAGGTAAAAGATGCAGGCCGTCAATAACGGGGAACCCGAGCAGCATGAGCGAGAAGCCGGTCATGAGCAGTGCAGTGGCAATCTTTCCGGGAAAGACGACATCGATGGGGCGACGGTGATAATGACGAACGATAAGCGTGCCGATGCCCAGATAGATGTCGCGGCCAATAATGAGCACGCAGACCCAGATGGGCAGCTCTCCGCGGACCACCAGCCCAAGTACGCCGGTGAACAGCAGCGCACGGTCGCAGATGGGGTCCATGACCTTGCCGAGCCACGAGACCGTCTTGGTCATGCGGGCGATCTGACCGTCCATCCAGTCGGTAGAGGCGGCAACGGCGTAGATAACGATGGCGATGACGCGGTTGTTATCCGTCACAAACAGGTACAGAAATACCAGAGTGAGGATCAGGCGCGTAAAGGTGATGAAATTGGAGATCGTAAAGATCTTATTCGACGGGTAATCGGAAGTGCCGATAAGCTCCTTTTTGATCTTCTTTTTGATGCCCACAGGACTCCCCCGCTGGTTAACGACAAAACTTTCGCTACTATACCCGTTCCGGCGATGTCTATCCAGCGTAAGCATAGAGAGTCCAGACATGAGGAAGGCGCTTTTGGGCGGCGGTGGATTTCACATTCGTGTACATCAGCCTCCAAACATGCCGAAAAATGTCGGTTTTGGAGGGTGATGTACACGTTTTGATTCGGTGATTACATCGATCGGGAAAGTTGTTGCCTTAAGCAAATTAATCATGATGTGCGGGTCGAGAAGGGTTGGCGCCAAAAGAACCCAACGGCCGTTATGGCTTCGTTAGAAACGCGCCCCACCATGGATGGTGAACCCGAAAGGTAAGGCGCGCGGGCACGGTGACTCGGCCCGCGCTCCCGGAAGAGAAAGGATAAACCCATGGGTTACATGCTCGAGACGCGTGGGCTCACCAAGCGCTTCGGCCGCGGCGACCAGGCGCAGGACGCCGTGGCCGACGTGAGCCTTCATATCCGCGAGGGCGAGGTGTACGGGCTGCTCGGTCCCAACGGCGCCGGCAAGTCGACAACGCTCAAGATGATCTGCGGGATGTTGCGGCCGACAGCCGGGGAGATCCTCTTTGCCGGGCACGCCTGGTGCCGCGAGGACCTCTACGCAATCGGCAGCCTCATCGAGGAGGCGCCGCTCTACCCCAACCTCACCGCGCGCGAGAACCTGCGCGTGCGCACCACGCTGCTGGGCCTTCCCGAGAGCCGCATTGATGAGGTGCTCGCCGCCGTGGACCTCGCGGACACCGGGAAGAAGCGCGCCGGGCGCTTCTCGATGGGCATGCGGCAGCGCCTGGGGCTCGCGCTGGCGCTGATCGCCCGGCCACGCCTGCTCGTGCTCGACGAGCCCACCAACGGCCTCGACCCCATCGGCATCGAGGAACTGCGCGACCAGATCCGCGGCTTCGCGGAGGCGGGTACGACGGTGATCGTCTCGAGCCACATCCTCTCCGAAGTGCAGCAGATGGCGGACACCATCGGCATCATCTGCGGGGGGCGCCTCGCCTACGAGGATGCGCTTCGGCCCGGGCAGGACCTCGAGGAACTCTTCATGAGCTTCTGCCGGGAAGGGCGACGAGCGCGCGGGGAGGTGGCGGCATGACGGGCGAGAAAGGCGGCCTGCTCGCGGGTCTGCGCGCCGAGGCCCTGAAGTCGCGCCACGCGGCACCGGTTCGCCTGGCCGTGCTCATGGCGCTGCCGATGCCGCTGCTCGGCGCGATGCCCTACCGGGGCGTGCAAATCTTTAGCGCGTGGAACTACTGGTACGCGCTCTTCTTGCCCGTGTCTCTATCGCTTGTGGTGGCGTGCGTCGCGCGGGCGGACGCTCGCACACGGATGCGGGGGCTTCTGGGCCTGGGCTTCCCGCTCGGGCGCGCCTGGTGGGCCAAGGCGCTCTGGTGCCTCGCTCTTTGCACGCTCTCGAACCTCGTGGTCTTCGGCATCTACCTCGCGGGATCGGCGTTCTCCTCGCAGGGTCTCACGGCCGCGGGCACACTCACGATGCTCCTCTGCGCGCTCGCCAACACGGTGACCGCGGCGTGGATGATCCCCGCAGGGCTCTTCCTCACGGCGCGGCTCGGCATGCTCGCAGGCATCTTCTGCCCGCTCGCCGCGCAGCTCATGGGTGGGTTCGCCTGGTCGTTGGTGCCGCTGCCGCAGCTCTTTCCGCCGTCGGCGAGCATGGTCATCCCCACGAGCTTCATCCCCGTACTGCCGAGCGGCGAGCCACTCGCGGCGGACATGGCGCTCGGCGGGGCGCTCACGGCGGACGGCATGCTCACGCTGGCGGGCCTTGCGGTCTGCGCGCTTGCGTTCGCCGCGCTCACGGCGGCGGGCGCGGCCTGGTTCGCGCGCTCCGAGGACCCAGTAAAATTACGCATCTTCAACTTGCTTTTTCAATGCTTTGCGGATGCTCCCAATCAAAATTTTGCATCTTCAATACCCTAAAATTCACTATCGCAGATACCGTCCCCAAATATCCTTTGCGTTCTATTTA
>OGYK01000536.1_pt1 | contig 31603 bp, 30 predicted proteins | sample 1576501 | NCBI WGS metagenome assembly OGYK01 (sample SAMEA3541530, study PRJEB24748) | human gut metagenome | biome: human gut; feature: human-associated habitat; material: faeces | place: China | collected 2012
CAACAGTACAATAAATAATAAGATGTACAGAAACATCAATAACGAAATCTGACGAAATACAAACGAACCAATCTGAAAAAGAATCGGCGTCCTCACTGCATTAAAAATATTAGTCAATACAGTTGGCAGCAAATTGAAAAAAGCATCAAATGCCGGTAATACTCTTGCGATAAACGGCATCATACAAAGCAGGAAAAACGGGATACAAATCGCCAGATTCGGTGTATGCATCTTAACTGTCACCAGCATAGTCAACGCAGCACAAAACATTGTCACGATATACCCGCCCACAAGTATCAGCAAATAATATTCTCCATATGTCATAACATAAATACTGTATGGATCATCAATCTGATACGGCGTGAAAAATCCGCTTGTTCCCATTACTGCAAATGAGATAAGAGACAATACCCCCACTCCGATCCAATAGGTAACCGTTGACACAAGTATTCCCGCAAAAATCTTGTTTTTTATTGCCTTCGTTCTTCCATATTTAGTGGCAAAAAAAACATCCTCTGTTCCCGGGCGGAACTCTCCGGAAAATATACCAGCTACCAAAAAACCTATGATCACTGCCATTAACAGTACATAAGTTTGTGCGTACATTGTCATCGTAGTCCAGGAATCTTTTGCTTCGAACATAAAAGGTATTTCTATCTTTTTATAAACGCTTTCCAGATAACTTCTCTTTTCAGGTGTAGTACCATACTCTTCCACTATTTTCTTCATATTGTCCTGATAGATTGTATAGATATTCTGTAGCTGTTCATCTGAAAGCTGATATACTACACTTTCATTCCATTCTGAATCTGGAGTCATTATGCCAATTACAAAACTATAAATATCATAATATGACTGTACTGTTTTTCCATATTCTGTATTTGGTATTTCATCCGGATATTTGGCAGATATCGTCTTGTAATCATTTATTACTTCGGAAATTTTCTCCGCTGTAAGTTCCCCTTTCCATTGATTGATATTTTCAGCCAGAAGCCGTCCCGATTCAATCCCAGTGTGATTTTGCCCCTCTTCATCCACATAGCGCATACTTCCGATTGCCATACCGGAATAAATAATCGTCACCACAAGCACTGCCGCAAGCAAAACCTGATTAACCCGCTTAGAAAAGATCTTTTTCAACTCATATTTGAACATCATCTTTATCACCTGCCTTTTCTCCAAAATACAGAAGAAATGCATCCTCCAGTGTTGTCTCCACCTGTACTGCATTCCTTGCCGGCGGCGTCTTTGAAAGGACTCTTAGTTCCACTCCGTCGGCAACTGTCCTTACATTTCCAGTCAGATATTTCTTCATATAATTATTCAGTTCCCTTTTAGGAACAGTACAATTCCATACTGACATATCCATAGACAAAATAATCTCATCCGATGTTCCTGTATAGAAAAATTTTCCTTCTTTCATCAATATGATTTCATTTGCCACGTATTCGACATCTGACACAATGTGGGTAGACAGCAGGACAAGGCGGTCTTCCGACAATTCACTGACCAGATTTCGGAACCGGATTCTCTCATTCGGATCAAGACCGGCGGTTGGCTCATCCAATACTAATATCCGCGGATCATTCAACATCGCCTGAGCAATTCCGACTCTCCGGATCATTCCCCCTGATAAAGTGCGCATCTTTTTTTTTCGCTTTTCAGCCATCCCGACCTGCTCTAGCAGTTTTAAAGCCCTTTTCTTTGCCACGATGGGACGGAGTCCTTTGATGGATGCAATATACATCATGTAGTCATACACTGAAAGATCCGGATAAAACCCGTAATTCTGCGGCAGATAACCGAGTATCCCTCTATAAGATGCTCCCAAACTGAAGATATCCTTTCCATTCCACAAGATTTCTCCGCTTGTCGGATTTATCGCTGTACACAGCATCCGCATCAAAGTGGTTTTCCCCGCTCCGTTTACTCCCAATAACCCATATACACCTTTCTCCATAGAATGTGTTACGTGATCTACTGCATGTACATCTCCATAAGCTTTTGTTACATTTTTAAATTGCAGTTCCACTCGACTTCACCTCCCAGTTTATTTCGCAGTTACATTGCGATTTGTGAACACAAAAGATCAGATAACCAAACGATATGATCAGCAAGCCAACCCAGATCGGTACCGAAATTTTCTGATAAATAGAATCTGTGGACACAATCAGCGTCCAAATCAGTATGCAGGATATACTTAGAAAAACAGCAATATGCTCCATATCATTCCATTTGCTATACAATAGTCGGAAACAGATACAACAGGAAACATTAAGCGGCACTAGAAAATCTATGATGATCCGGTATGCCGAAATCTGTAGTGTATAAACTGAAATACTGAAAAAAGCTGTAATCATAACCAGATCCACTGCTGCAAATAGCAATGTCCTTGCAGCACAGATCTGGCGCAGTGAATAGAATGCCGTTTTTTCGATCTCGACTGCAGAAAATCTCCGGTTCTTCCAGATTTCAGGTACGATCATCACAGAAAACATCACCGACATAGCCCCCAGTGTCCGCTCTGTATTTGCTCCTCCATCTGAGTCCGCCAGCAGAATCCAAAGCAGAAACAGGATTCCTCCCTGCAGGGCCCACCATCTTTTCTTGATAAATTTGAACTGCTCAAATAAAAATTCGAAATATGACGCCCGTCTGTTATCCTGACGGCTCACAATGTCTGAACACCGTTCCATTACTGTGCAAACTGCCGTTTCCTGTATATATTCCTTCTGTATCAAGGATTTATACTCCTTGATTTTTCTCTGATACTGCTTCAATCTCTTCCCTCCTCCAACTGTTTTGACAGTAATTCTTTTGCTTTCGAAACACGATATTTTACAAGTGATAATTTTATATGTAATAAATCAGAAATTTCTTTTTGTTTTAACCCCTGAAAGAAAAACAAGATTGCCGTCTCTTTTATTTCTTCCGGAAGCAGATCCAACGCCCGTTCTACATCAAGCCGGATTTCTATTTCTGTCAGATTATCCTTTTCTATATCCGGCAACTGATCCAATAATATTTCCTTCTTTTTTTTATAGTAGTTTTTAATGATATTTCCCGCTATGCTGTATAGATAGCTCTTCGCCTTTCCTATTTCAGCTCCGCTCATCAGCGCTCCGAAAAACCTCACAAAAGTTTCTTGTACCATATCTTCTGCACATTCTTGATTGTGGATGTGCAGAAAGCAATATTGATAGATAAAAGAATAATATTTTTCAACAAACTGATTACCTGCATGGTTGTTGCCGTTTCTGATTTTCTGTAGTAATAAGAAGTCAGAAGTCATCTCATTCCTCCTTCCTCATTTGCCCCCTATATTTTACCCTCCTATATACTAAGACACCTAACAAGCATAAAAAGTTAGTTAAAGATAAATTATTTTTTAATTTTTATTTTAGAGTCTCGATATACTCCTCCAGACACAATCCTTTTTTCTGCATTTCCAGGGCAGCATCCACCCCTACATACCTATAATGCCAGGGTTCATTGTTCACTCCTGTAATTTCTATCTTATTATCAGGATACCTTTTAATAAAACCATATTTATATGCATTATTGGCAAGCCATGTATAAACAGCATCCGAAGAACACTTGGACGTATCCGCATTGATATCAACGGCTATCCCAAGTTCATGATCACTTGTTCCAGGTTCGGCAACATATTCTTTCGCAAGTTTTTTTGCCTCCCCACGTGAATAGCCTTCATCCTGATACTGCTGAATTCTCTCATTCATGATGTCTTTCTGATCCTGAGTTGTCCTGTACCCTTCCCTTACAAATAATTCAAGTCCCTCAGCTCTGGCATCATCAAACATCTGCTGAAGCTGAGGATAGATTCTCGAATCCACTTTTTCTCCGTTTGATAATTCTGTGAGTTCTACCTCATAATTACGGGGAACACAATAATCGTCATTTACAAGAATCAAGTTCCATCCAAAAGAAGTATCAGCTTCCCTTCTAAATAGATTGAAACTGTTAATCATCGGAATTTCACCCTGAATCGCCATATACGAAACAGCCCGCAAAAGCACAAATCCCAATATAAACACTAAAGCAACCACAGCGATTTGCTTCAAAAGTCTCTTTCGCCTGGTATACCGTTTATAACTTCTCATGTTTATCACCTTCAATCTGCTTTCAAATTTAATAATCTATATTTTATGACAATTCAGCATATAGAAAAGTTAGTTATTCGTGAAAATTATTTTTAAATTTAGAACTTGCATAACCACTACGATGTAAAAACAGTTTAGAGGCATTTATGACAGAGATTGATTTTATCTGGTTTTCGACTTTCTCCACGAAAGTGGCAAAAAATACCTGGCTACGAATTCCTTCGCTTAGGGCAAATCTGAAATCCTGAACGCTTTTATTCCTGTAGCCGACAAATTTGTCATCAACATAAGGCAAAAGCTTCATTGAGGAATCTATTTCATTTGACATATACTACATCTAGTGTTATACTGTTCTTATATCAATTATTTGTGTCAATCCGGAAAGGATTTATCACACGCAGTTTAGGTTTGAAACGTAGTCAGGAGTTTTCCTATGCCAAACAAGCAGCAGGGACTTCTGGCTTTTTTTATTTTGCAGGAAACTGCATCTATTTTGAGAATGAACATAAGCGTCATTCTCTTTTTTTATGCCTGAACGCAGGGAAAGGAGGATTACGGAAACAAATGATTCCGGAACTGGCACGCCACAAAAGAAAGGAGACTCTATGTCAGTCAAAAGAATTAAGAATCTTGTAAAACAACTCAATGAATACCGTCATGCCTACTACAATCAGGATGCCCCTCTGGTATCTGATGCCGAGTATGACCGACTCTTTGACGAACTGAAGGAACTGGAGGAACAGACTGGTTTCATCCTGTCAAATTCTCCGACACAGACGGTTGGATATTATCCGGTCAGTGAACTTGCCAAAGTCACCCATCCGATTCCACTGCTCTCGCTTGAGAAAACAAAACTGATTTCAGAGCTTTTAGATTTCATGAAAGGACAGGAAGTTCTCTTTATGCTGAAACTGGACGGTTTGACTACCAAACTCATTTACGAAGATGGCAGACTGATTCAGGCTTCTACCCGTGGAGATGGTGAAGTGGGGGAAGATATTACACACAATATCCCGGCATTTTTAAATGTACCGCTTACCATTCCACACAAAGAACGTCTGGTCATTACCGGTGAGTCTTTTATACCAACCAATGATTTTGAACGTCTGAAAGATACTCTGCGTGATGGAAATGGAAAACCTTATAAAAACGGACGTAATTTTGCTTCCGGATCAGTACGAAGTCTTGATCCGAAGAACTGTATCGGACGTTGTGTTCGCTTTCTTCCGTTCAATGTATTAGAAGGAATGGAGGATGTTCCCTTCCCGGACAGCAGAGCCTGCAAATTAGAAGGTTTAACACACCTGGGCTTTGGTTACTGCCCGTTTTTCTCAATTTCAGGAACCGGACTTTCAAAAGAATATGCGGAGAAATTCATTCAGGAATTGGTATCCACAGCAGCAAATTTACATCTTCCTATCGATGGCATTGTCATGATTTTTGACAGTCTCAGCTACTCCAAAAGCTGCGGAAAAACCGGACACCACTATAAGGACGGCCTCGCCTATAAGTTTGAGGATGATACCTACGAAACTTTCTTGCGTGAAATTGAATGGACACCGACCAGATTCGGAGAGATTGCTCCGGTCGGCATCTTCGATACCGTGGAGATTGACGGCTGTGATGTTTCCAGAGCTTCCCTTCATAATCTGACCTTTATCAAAAATCTGGAGCTTGTACCCGGATGCCGGATTCTTGTTTCCAAACGAAACATGATCATCCCACATATAGAGGATAATCTGGATCGTGGAAGGTATACCGACATCACGCCTCCGGTCTGCCCTTGCTGTGGTTCCAAAACCAGAACCTACAGCCGTAAGACCAGCGACGGTCGCACCGTAGAAACTCTGCATTGTGATAATCCGCAGTGCGACAGCCAGATCACAAGAAGGTTTGTCCATTTTGCCAGCAAGAAGGCAATGAACATCGAAGGACTGTCAGAAGCCACTTTAGAAAAATTCCTGAATCTGGGCTATCTGCACTCTTTTCAGGACATCTATCATCTGGAGGAACACCGGGAAGATATTGTGGCACTGGACGGATATGGTGAGAAATCTTTCGACCGCTTGTGGGAATCCATCAACGCCAGCCGGAGGACCAGCTTTGTCCGCTATCTGGTTTCCATGGATATTCCTATGATCGGCAGAACCAAAAGCCGGATTCTGGACACCGTATTTTCCGGAAATTTAACTGCATTTGAACAGGCGGCTGTCGGAGATTACGACTTCACTCAGTTAGAGGATTTTGGCGAAATCTTAAATCACAACATCCATTCCTGGTTTGCAGATGAAGCAAATCTTGATTTATGGAAAAACTTACAGAACGAATTCACATTTGAACAAAGAAAGGAAGAGACCATTATGACAAAAGAAAACAAATTTACAGGATGTACCATCGTAGCAACAGGGAAACTGGAGCATTTTACCAGAGACGGTATCAACGATAAGATTCTGGAGCTTGGTGCCAAACCTGGCAGCTCTGTAACAAAGAAAACCGATTACCTGATCTGCGGGGAAAAAGCCGGCAGCAAACTGGCAAAAGCCCAGAGCCTTGGTATTCCAATTCTTACAGAAGCTGAATTTTTGGAGATGATTGCATAACCATCTCTGCAATAGATGAGAATTATTTTGAGGTGTGGCTGAAAGGCCGCACCTCTTTTACAAAGGAGGAATTTATAATGAATCAAACAAATACAAGCAAGCGCATACCTACACAGATCAATGAATTTCGGGGAGATTATGCTTTTCTAAGCAATTTCTATCCGGCACCGGTCTCTTACATGGGACAAACCTATGCAAATAATGAAGCTGCTTTTCAAGCGCAGAAAACACTCTCTGCGAGAGAGCAACGCAAATTCTGTATTTTTCGGATGCATAATCCTTCTGATGCAAAGAAACTCGGCAGAGATCTTACATTACGCCCGGACTGGGAAAAAGTGAAAGTCCGGCTCATGTATGAAATCTGCATGTGCAAATTCATGCAGAACCCGGAACTCCGGGATAAACTTCTTGCAACCGGAGAGTCCACACTTATTGAAGGAAACAACTGGGGTGACTATTTCTGGGGCAAAGTCAATAACTGCGGAGAAAACCAGTTAGGAATCATCCTGATGGATGTACGTGCGAAGCTGCAGTGGAATGCAGAAACAGCGCCCAATAATATACCTCAATGTCTGCAATAAAGGAAAGGATGGTCTAATAGAATGAATGAAAATGCAAAAACAAAATTAGTGCTTGAGTATACTGGCATGGATGATTTTTCCTGTCCGGTATATAAGGACCAATTCGGAAAGTTGTGGAAGGATATTGACCTTGGCAAAGAGCCTGAACCGAATCTTTATTCTTTATCTTTTAACCATATTGATGGAGAACCTTCCCATCCCATACAGCAGGAGTACACATTTCATCCGGCTCCGTATCAAAGAAGTTCCTATGAATTCGAGTACCGGATGTTAAGTAAATTACAGTCTGACTGTGAATACTATCTGGGCTACGGAAATCGCAGTCCGTCTATCCTATGCAATCATAGCGTTCAAAACCATATTGCCCGTATGAAAGAATTATGGAATGGTTTTCCCACAGATCAGAAACCGGAATGGCTGACCTGGGAACAGCTTCTTCAGTACGAAAAAGTAATGACAGAAACCGGAATACCCGTGAAGAACTGCTCAGACTAGACAATTCATCATTTATCAGAAATTACCCTCTATATTATCCATTCATATTTTGATATAATAGGAACAGTTGAAAGAAAGGAGCATTTCCCATGTATCTGAAAAGAAAAGTTTACGATCAGCTTCTGGATTGGAAAAACGATACCGTCCACAGCACCTTGGAAGTGAATGGTGCCAGACAGGTCGGAAAAACATATATTATCAATAAATTTGCGGATGAGAACTTCAGGCACAAGATCTACATTAACCTGTTTGATTTGTCCGGCAAACAATTTATGGAATGTTACAAAAAAGCCACAGACTGGACTCCCGGTACAAAACGACCGGAGCAGCCGCTTCACGATGCTTTTAAACTCTTCGATCCGGATTTTGAAGATACCAACGATACAGTCATCATTATTGATGAAATTCAGGAATCCTCAGAGATATTCAACCGTATCCGAGAATTTACCCGCTATTTTCAAGCGCATTTCATTGTAACTGGAAGTTATCTGGGACGTGTACTGGAACCGGAATTCAAATTCTCCAGTGGAGATATTACCAGTATCCGTATTTATACCCTTTCCTTTAAAGAGTTTTTGGAAGCATTGGATGACCAGCTTTTTCAGAAATATCTATCACTTCCACTGGATCATGCAGATGACACCGTACCGGAACTATATGACGAATTAAAGAATGTTTACGACATCTATAGACAGATTGGCGGCTATCCAAAGGTTGTGGAAACATACCTTAACACAAAAGACGTAGAAGCAGCTCAAAAAGAGCTTGTTAGAATCATCCGCATTTTCTTAAACGAATCTATGCGGTACTTTGATGACATCACAGATATTAGTGTTTTTACCAACATCTTTTTAAGCATCTGCCGTATTCTGCTTCGTGAAAAGAAAGGATTAGATGAGGACAGTATAAGTGAAGAACTGCAAAAGCTCGTTACAAAGAATTACTCCAGTAATCTTTCTAAAGCAACCTGCTATCGTGCTATCAACTGGCTTTATCATTCTGGAATCATCGGTTTCTGTGGCAAAATCACAGAACTGGACATCCTGAATTTCAAACCGGGAAGCCGCTGCTTCTTCATGGATCTTGGAGTTGCATATTATTATCTCTCCAGAACTGGTGCTACTGTATCAACTATGGATGGCTCATTGAACGAAAACTATGTTTACATTAACTTGTCCAAACGCCAGGAATTCCCGGAAGAAATTATCTTTGAGACACCGGCTTTTGCTACTTATAAAGGTGGTGAAATTGATTTTGTAGCTCAGACATTGAAAACTCACATCCGCTATCTGATTGAAGTTAAAGCCGGTAAGGGAACTGCATCTACTGCCTTGAAGGCATTGGAACAGGGGAAGGCCAATAAACTACTATATCTGAAAGGTGATACCAAAGGCGGAACCGCTGGGAATGTACAAACACTTCCTATCTATCTGCTAGAACAATATCATTTTTAATCAAAGAAAGAATACTTCGAGCCGCCCATAAGGACGGCTCTTTTCATCTATATTCTTGTATATTTATTTTACTAACAGCGCATCATTCTTTGAAAGAAGATATATACAGTATTGATTCATACTGATGGATCATAAATCAAAGTACCTATTCTTTTTTCACTCATATTGCTTTCCTCCTGAAATTCTTTGTTCTATATAAGTAATAGGGCTTTCATTCTAGGTATTGGAAAGTTCCGGATATTTTTCATAAAAAGTTTTACGATACCGGTAAAAAGTCGAGTGTGTCATTCCCAGACTCTTCCGAAGCTGCGTCGGTGTCATTTTTCCGGAAATAACGCTCTGGAAGTTCTCGTCAAAGGTTTCCTGCTTCATCACGCTTGGTCTTCCATAATCATCCCATTCACCCCGCAATTTCTTCGCTTCTATACCTTCCCGCTGTCGCTTCTCCTTTTTCTCCAGCTCTGCCTGCGCCATAGAAGCATAAAGCTCCAGCATCATGTTATTGATTGTTTCCAGCATCATCCTTGCCATCGCATTATCCATCACAGATAAGTCCATAAGCGTAGTCGGCAGTTCCAAAACCATAAGCCGCACTCCCATGTCCTTGATCCGCTGGATCTGCTGCATGGTGTCATGCTTGTTTCTCCCCAGTCTGTCCAATTCTGTAACAATCAAAATATCTCCCAGCCGCAGGACATCCTCCACTAAAACGGTATATCTCGGACGATTAAAATTCTTCCCTGTCTCCTGATCCGTAAAAATATTCGTAAGTGCCATCTCATGCTCGTTACAGTACCGCTCAATTTCCTGTATGCCACGATCAAGATGCTGCTCCTTTGTACTGGTGCGGTGATATCCATATATCTGCATCCACATTTCTCCTTTCCCTGTCCCAAAATATCCACACTTTTGTTGGCATATCTCAAAACTGTGTGTGTAACCTTTTTAAGATATAATCCCCCTTTCCGGAACGTACTTCTAAAATGTATACATTTTGGGATATGTTTCTTTTCTATTTCTGTACGTACCAGAGCCGAAAAGTGCAACAAATATGACAAAAAACTCCCAGAGGATGTTACTCCCCTGAGAGTGGTTGAAACTTATAGCCCACACCTCGGACGGTGCGGATGTAATTCCAGTTCCGTGAATCTACTTTTAACTTTTTACGAAGCTGGCTAATGCAGCACATAACCGCATTAGCACAGTCAATCGGTTCTTCCTTCCAGACATTACGATAAATCTCCTCGTGAGAGAATACCCAGCCAGGATGTTCTGTTAGATATTTTAGTACCGTAAATTCTTTCAGACTCAATTCAATCTTTTGATCATTCATAAAAACAGTATGACAGCGAATATCTATCTGTAGGTTTTTGTCTTTGTAATGCAATTTACTTTCCTCCTAATCTGTTTCACCTTATCACAGCTAATCTAAAATGCTATTATTAGACTGCCAAAACTCAAATTCAAAACCAGAGCAATGCTTTACCTGCAAATAGTCTGGTAATAGACCAGTAGAATCGCAATAGCTGCAAGAGCCAGAAACGGCAAACACATAATTACCGGGGCAGAGTGAAGTGATAAATAAGAACCACTGATTTTTTAGCATTTCAGCCGGATATACAAGCCATCCCCATAGATTGGTGACCGTTACTGTTAAAATTACAGCACTGCCTATATATGTGGCAGCTCCTTTCCGGGTAAAGTTAAAGTCGCAGACCTTTACGACCTACGGCTTAATAGTACGAAAAGACATTAACTTTTCTGTAAAAGAATTTGATGTACTTTATATGCTATATTCTAAAGATAATATAGTCATTTCGTTTGATAAATATAAATCAGACATTACAGTATCCCAAGATTTGATTATCGGTTATGTAAAAGACGGGATAATGTATGAAGGAGAAGTGTTCGATGAACTGAGTGGAAAATATAGTTTCTCACCAGATGAAAAAGGGGAATATTTTTTCTATCTGCTTAGCGGAAGTTCCGATTATCTATCTCTTAAAAGCGGTAATCTGGAGGTAAATTAAATGTTGCTTTTGCGGGACTTCAGCATACCAATTAACTTTAGTATAAGGACAGGAAGACCTCTTCCGTACAGGAATAGGTCTTCTTGCTGTCTCCGTGCATGCTTTAAAGTATAAATAGGCTTTAATCTGGATACAATTTCAACTGCATCGTTGATACACGCTGTGTTTATCTCGTTTACTGTATCATTCATAAGAATTTAATTGGTTATGTTTATTGTGATGATAGAGTAGCCTTTGTTTTGAACATCTTCCTTGAAAGATTTGTAAACGATACTGTAGATTATCATATTCATTATGTCGGCGTAGATTCTTTAGATGAAGAATGTATTGAATGCAGAAAATACTCTGATTATTGTGAACATATTTTACCTGCTTTCTGGATAGATGACGATTTTTGTGAATAATGAAACACTGGTGTTTGGTTATTCAAAATTTAAGCTGATAGATACTGGTGTTAAGTATATTAATCCGAAGCATTTTTCCGTAAAAAACTTTGTAAAGTATTGCAGATTCAATAAAGAGTGAAATTACAGTAAAATAAAAGATAGTTTTTTCGTTCCTTTGTTATGCCATTGTTCTACGCCGGAATCTTTTCTGCCATCTCCGGCAGGCACTTCTCAAATAATTCCCGATATCTTCGATCTTTCCCCTGTACCACCGGATAACTAATATCCAGTGCCGGAATCTGAATCCACGCTATGACATCCGGATTAACCGCTTTTAAACCTGCAAAATCAATTTCTAGATACCTATTCTTAGGTTCCTCCTTTTCTTTCTCAGACTCCGGTGATTCTTCTTCCTCTGGTTCCTGAACATATTCCTGCAGTTTCTCGTAACTTACGTCCCCTTTCTGATACTTCAGATAAGCACCAAAGAGTTTTCCTGCCGCTGCGAGAAAAACAAGCAACAGGCAGATAATGAGTCCTGCAAGAACCGTATTTCCTTTTTTTCTCATGATTGTTCTCCTTTCGGAAGAGCCGAAGTCTGTGCCCCGGTTCCTTCCTTCTGTTTGATGGCGGCTAAATAGTCATCAATCCCCTTGTGTTTCCCGTTCCACTCCCCGCTCTCGTCCATATCCCAGACCATCCGGTTCATCGGCAGGGAAAGCTCCCGGCAGATTTCATAGACCTTATTGCAGCCGTTCTGGATAATCCTCCGTTTCTCCGCCTTATGCTGGCAGATAACAGGGGAACGCTCAAAACAGACCGCACACTTACTGTCATGCTTATTGCAGGCTACTTTCATCTTCTTATCCATGTCATACGCCTCCAAAAGCTGTTTCATCCCATATCCTTTCATCCGCTCCAGCACCGGTTTCAGATTCCGGTACTGGTTCACTCCGGCAACGCACACAAAGGTAGCGCCGGACAGATAATGGGCTATGGTCCCTTTTAAGGCTCCTTCGGTCAGATAGACACGTTCTGCGGCAAGATCACCGATCACATGTACCGGACTTCCGGAGGAAACTCCCTGGTCATAATTGACACTGGACAGCCAGATATATTTTTTCGTGTCAGTCACATGATCTACCCGGATCTGAAAACCCTGGATGAACCCGTCCAAAGAAACTATAGGAATCAGGATTCCTGAGTTTTCTGCTTTGAAGTTAATCGTCCAGTTTCCGTCTGTATCCCGGTAGAATCCCGGCACGCCTTTCACCATATATCCTTCTTCTGCCAGCCTTTTGACCAGCTTCTTCATTCCAAACAGCGGGACACTCCGGTAACGCTGTGCTTCGATCTGTTCCGGTTTTAATCCTCGTCTTTGCAGATCCTCCTGATGCTTCCTGTTAAGCGTGAGCATGGACAGCATTCTCTGATACGTCCGGTGGATTTTCTCTATGGGTGCAAGCTCTGCCGTTGCCTTTTCTTCCTGTACCGGCGTTGCTTTGATATAATCCGTCCGGTATTCTCCTTTTCCTAATGCTTCCCGGATCTGCTGATTTGCTTCGGAGAGTGTAACATTGTGCAAATCCGCATAAAGCTTCAGCATCCCCCCGGACGCATCACAGCGGTTGCACCGGAATACATTCTTTTCCACATTGATATTCAGTTTTCCATGCGTCTCTCCACAAAACGGGCAGTCATAATAGTTTCCCCGCCGCTTTCTGAGATGCAGCACCTGCACCACATCCAGTATTCCATAATCAAACCCAGACATATCATAATACATCCCGGTCTCTTCCTCCTTTCCCCCGCAGAAAAAAGCTCTCTGCGGGGTTCTTCCTTAACCAGCCATCGGCATTGCTTTTTGTAAAATTACCTTTGCTGCCGCCGGAACCAGATTGTTCGGTCCGGAATATTGCTCGGCAAACCACTGGATCGTTGACGGGCTTTCAACTGCCACCTGTCCCATGGTCTTTCCGCCGTATTTTCCCTTTCCCGGAATCACAGTCCCGACTGCCATTTCATAGTTCATGTGTTTCATCAGTTCTTCTACCGGAAGGGACGTATCCAGATTCTGTAATGCTCCCTGCAGCATCTGTCCGGTCTTTGGCGGCGTAGAGGCAGCCGGAGCGGAACCGTAGCCAGGCATTTGTCCACTGCCATGGTAAATGGTGCTTCCCGCCGCCTGTGCCTGCTGATAGAACTGATTCATCATCTGCTGGCCTGCATATTCCGGCTGACCTGGCATCTCTCCATAAGTTGGCATAGGGGCATTTGGCATGACACCCGAATCCGGCATGGCTGCATTTTCCATGGCACCTGAATCCGGCATCTGTGGATTCTGATATGGAATTCCGGCATCTACCTGTGCAGGATCATTTTCCTCTCCCACATCCGCAAACTGCACACCATATCCGGCATCCGATAATGCCCTTCCTACGGCTGCTGTTTCTGCCATTTCCAGAAATTTGTCTCCAAACTTCGGGTCATCGCTCCGGAATTTCTGCGAAAAGGAATTGGCTACATAATTGTCTTCCTGATCACATTTATCCAGATAGATACGTGCTTCCACAACTGCCATGTTCTCTGTGAAAGTGATAATCCGGCTGATGATCTTTCCTGCCGGATTGACCAGACGAAACCATAGCTTCCGGTATTTCACATCCAGATAAAGCTGCTCCTCCTGCCCTTCTTCTCCAATCTTTCTTGCCAGTTCCATCGGATGGAAGCCATCCACACGGTTCAAAGCGGCAACTGCCTCTGATTTCTTATACAATAATTCTTTCATTCTCTGCTCCTTTCATTTAGAAAAGCAGACGTTCCCCTATATAAGAGTAATAGTCCGCTTATTTCAAAAATTGAAAAATATTTTTAACAACAAGTTTTAACTGCTCCATTTCCGGTTTCTGTTCACTCTGATACTGATCGTAATACTGTACGATCCGCTCACTCAGAATGGTGTTCCTTGTCCCGCTGTCATCCGTATGGATTGCCTGACAGACTGCAGCCCATTCCCCTACCAGATAAACCTTGCTTTTCGCTCTGGTCACTCCGGTATAGAGAATATTGCGCTTCAGCATCATATAAAAGGCTTTTACCCAAGGGATGATGACAACCGGACATTCGGAACCCTGTGCCTTATGGATGGTTGTTGCGTTAGCATGTTCGATCATTTCCATCTGGTCAGCTTCATATTGCACCTGCCGCCCATCCGGGAATCCGATCACTGCCCTGGCATTTCCATCCTCATCCGTGATACAGTCCAGTATCCTGCCCAGATCGCCGTTACTCGCCATCTCGGTATTTTTATTCTGTAAAATCTTATCGCCAACCCGGAACACCTGACTGCCGATATGCAGTTCCTTCTTCCCTGCGATTGGCGGATTTACAAAATCCTCCAGAGATTTGTTCAATTCATCCACTCCGGCAGCACTGCGTTTCCGATACGGAGTCAGGATCTGTACCTGATCCATGCCGTTTTTTGCAATCTCGTCCAGATAAATCCTCCGGACAATCTCTGCCGCTTCATCTGCTCCTTTACAGGCAATGAACTGAAAATCCTCCCCAAAGCTCAGATTAGTCTTATTCTCCTGCATCAGTTTTGCATTATAAGGTATGCTGCTCAAAGCGCCCTGCCGGTAAACCAGATCCAGTACCGTGACCGGAATCAGCCCGCAGGCAATCAGTTGCCGGAACACATCCCCGGCTCCTACGGATGGAAGCTGGTTCTTATCCCCGACTAAAAGGACTCTGGCATGTCTGCTAACCCGCCGGAAAAATTCATAGGCAAGATGCATGTCCACCATGGACACCTCATCTACATTTAGAAATCCGGCAGACAGGTACTCAAAATCCGGTTCAAAATCCGTATCATCTCCCAAAAGCCCCAGGGCCAGATGCATCGTGGATGCATTTTCACAGCCGGTACTCTCCACCATACGTCTTGCCGCACGTCCGGTCGGAGCCATAAGCTGTACCTCTGACCTGCATAACGCCTGATGGATATAGAGAATCACCTTGAGAACCGTTGTCTTTCCGGTTCCGGGACCTCCGGTAATAATACTGATGGGATGTGCAAACACCATCCGCACTGCCTGTTTCTGTGTTTCTGACAGCGTGATCCCCAGTGTCTTCTGTGCCTTTTCCAGCTCCGGTTCAATGGACAGCAAAACCGGCTTCTCCAAAAGCCGTCTGGCTATCATGGAAGCGGTCTGTGTTTCTTCTTCATACTGCCGGATAGAATAGATCCGTTCTTCCTCCACAACAATGCTTTTTTGCAGCACCAGCCGGTAAAGCACCTGACTGACATCCTGCTCCGATACTGCCATGACCTGCAGATCCCGGTTCAGCATTTCCAGTGCTTCCCTGATAACCTCCTGACGCTGCTTAAACAGATGTCCTTCTTTCATTGCCTGATTCATGATATGTCCGATGCACCCGGATATCCGCATGGGATCATTGAGTGCACAGCAGCACTGTCTTCCGATCGCATCCACAGTCAGAAACCCGAAGCCTTTGACTGCACTCAGCATGTAAGGGCGGTGCCGGATAATATCCACCGATTCATTTCCGAATTTCTTCAGAATCATATTCACTTTTTTGGGTGTTACCTTAAAAGGCGCCAGAAACGTCATCAGTTCCCGGAACACCTGGTTTTTTCCATAGGACTCCACAATAGCAGCCAGCTTCTTCTCGGAAATTCCACGGATCTTCAAGAGTTCCTGCGGGTTGTTTTCCATGATTTCCAGTGTCTGAAGCCCAAACTTCCGGAAAATAGTATCTGCCATCTTGGGACCGATACCTTTGATTGCACCGGAAGAAAGGTATCCTAAGATACCCTCCTTTGTCCGTGGTACAACCTCCATGAAATTTTCCACCTGATACTGAGTTCCATGCTCTCCGCTCTCCCATCTGCCTTCCATCTCAAGCTCAATCTCGTCTGTAAGCGGAAGACCGAATCCAATCGCTGAGAAGCCGATGATATTCCGGGATGCCAGATATTTGTCTCTGGCTGACAGGGGGACAGACGTATCCTGTGTGGTGAATATGGCAATCGTATACCCATTCTCCTCATTCTGGAAAATCTTATGTTTAAATCTGCACCTCATTGTTTATATCCCTCCAGCTTTTTATCCGCATCCGTTCATTTGGTTTTCTCATTACGCCGCCTCCTTCTTAATTCGGAAAGTACGGCTCTCCGTTGTTTTTGTATATTCCTCATAGATATCCGGATGCTGGTTTTTCAGCTTCTCCATCTGGTCTTTCCCAACCGAAGTACGTCTGGTCGGATTATAGGTAATACGGTAACGGTTCGTACCGTCCTCCAGCACTGCCTTGCAGCCCTGCCCCAGCTGTTCCACAAAAGGAACACTGATTGCCCGCTGTTCTGCTTCGATTTCCTTTTTCCGTTTTTCCAACTGTGACTTTTCCTCCGAAAGGGTAAGATACTTCTCAAGATTTTTTGATTCCAGACCGGAAAGCACAATTTCCGGAATAGATTTGTCTGCAAAACCACCATAATTACGGATATTTGCCAGAACCAGATCGGAATTCCCGTTATGCGGCGGTACTACATTTTTCAATACATGTTCCTGCCAGAAATACGTTTCCTGATCAATGATGTCTTCTTCCTCAATCAGATCACGCTCAATGGTGCGATACACAAACTCATTCTCGTTATTTCCATACAGGCATGCGATAAAGGCTTTCTGCATATTCATCACAGACAGATAATGCCTTACCTGCAGCACATAATGAGCTGGAATACCCTCATCAGCCCACTTATCTTTCGCATTATAATTGCAGGTTTTACATTCCAGAATCGCAAATGTCCCATCCGGCATACGAACAAAAAAATCCACATCTGCAAGCATGAACGGATATAATGGATGCCGGAACATGACACGTACCGGAAATACTTCCAGTCCGGTCTTTTTGGAAAAGATTTCTGCCACCAGATCTTCCAGCCGGTGTCCGACTTCCTTGGCAACCCAGTTGCTTTCCTCTTCCTCCTGAATGACCGGCTGCACACCTGTTTTGTTGTAAAACAGATCCCGGATAGTGGCAAATGGAGAGATCCCCATGATTGCCGCTACATCACTGCCGCCGATTCCTTTTTTGCGGTATTCCAACCAGTCTTCTCTTGACAGGTTACTGATATCCACAACCTTTTCCGGTGTATACTCTGCTTTGTTATTCATTCCAATTCCTCCTAACATTTGACTGCTCCATAAACGTCATATTTTTTCCAGTCTTTTATAAGCGCCTTCGTAATATCCTCCTCCAGCTTCAGGATGCCCTGTCCGGACATTCCTTCACAGGCTGCAAAAAAGGAGGCTTCATTCATGGCATAATAAAGATCATGTGCCGTACAGGCACCTTCCCCGTTCTGGGATACAAATAGCTCCACCACCTCATTCCGGATCTTCTGTTTAATGCCAAGTTCCTTCATCAGCAGCTTCAGGCAGTTCACCGGATTACGGATCTCAATGTCCATAAGCTGAGTAAGATTCTTCATCGCATCCACATAGCGGGCGCATACCTGCTCCAGATTTTTCCGGAAGTCCAGAATCGTTGCCCCTTTATCGTGAGCCAGCTTGATTGGACTTCCCAGACTGATAACGCCGTTTGGTCCGTCTGTCAAAAGCATCGGATACAGATTTGCACCGCTCGCTGCCACGTCAGATGTGGTAAAACGAAGTGCCGGTGACAGGATCTTCTCATCCATTCCGTGTGCATCCAGTGCTTTTCGGTAAGTATCCAGAAGTTCCTGACTTCCTCCGAGCTTCCACATGGCAGATACAATGGAATGGTCATAGATACCAGAGCCCTCCATGTAAACACTGCCTTTGAAATTCAGATTCAGATATTCGCAGGTTGTCTCAAACATGGCTTTCATATCAAGGATGCAATAATCATGTTTATCCCCGCCATGTACTGCGGAAACCTTTCCGTCCGCAATCTTAATCAGGGCATCCCCTTTTGCAACCCGCAGGCAGTAATTGACTACCTTCGCATATGTTGCCTTATCCAGCTTGCGAAGCCCGTCTCCATTGACACCTGCGCGGCTTAAAATGGTGCGGATGGCACAGTCACGTACCGGATAGGATTCTCCTCTCATTTTCAGTACAAGCTGCGTATTCTTCTCTGTATCCTCCAAAATTTCTTCCATGGATGCATCTGCCGCATCCAGATTTTGAGCCTCCTTTTCCAGTGGTGCCAGCCGTAACGTATTCGTTGGCTTTCTGATCCATTTGGCATTTCTTCCTCTCTCTGCCAGAAACTCCAGCAGATCTTTTACTTCTGCAAAGGATCTCTCAAATCCATCTGCATACACTCTTGCTTCATTCATGTTCTTATTCCACCTTTCTTAAAATAATATTTATCCATCAACAGCCGAAGCTGGTTGTGGCATGCAACTATGCCGAAACCTAAATGTAAGCACAAAAAAAGAATGAAAAGAGAGTCTTTTCTCTGTTCATTCTTAAAAGTCTGGTTTCTTCCTGAAAAAACAAAAGTGCCACGCAGCCAAAAAAGGCATACCGTGACACTCACTACAAACATAAACTACTTATGCCAGGAATCAGCTCCTGCTGTTTCCTGTAAGTTTGGAGATTCTTATGAATCCCGAAACTCCCCAAAAAGGGTGTGCATAAAATAAACTATATCAGTATACTAGCACAAGATATTCCTCATGTCAATTCAGGCTTATACTATATATGGTGTTTATATTTGTTCAAAATACTACATCTATTTTTCTACTACGAATTCAATCTTCTCTTTCAGATACTCCCGGCAGCCAAACCGAACCGTTCCACACTGCTTTGACTCCTCTTTCGCCTTTTCATTACAGCAGTCCAAGTAGGGACAATCGTTACATTGATTCCGCAGTGCTTCCTTCGCCCATTCAATTTCCTGCTCATTTCCTATAATCCGCACAGACATCCACTTCCTTTGCTATCATCATACCCCAAAATCCATTTTCTATCATCCATAATTTCTTTTTTTGTATCATTTTAGTAAATTACGGTTATATTACGGAATAATCACTATATTTCAAATATATCTCTATTTTATTCCGTAATTTGCTGTAAGTAAATAGTTTAAAATGTGGAAGAGAGGTGTAAATGTATGGATAAAAACTTTATTGGAGAACGCATCAGCGAACTGCGTTTAAAGAAAAATGTATCTGAATATCAGATGAGTCTGGATCTTGGCAAAAATAAAAGCTACATCCAGTCCCTCACTTCCGGACGTTCTCTGCCTACCATGCAGAGCTTTCTGGATATCTGTGACTATCTGGAAGTCACTCCTCAACAGTTCTTCGATTCAGAGCTGCACAATCTTCCTCTGATTGACAAAGCAACTGATCTGATGAAACAACTCGATGACGAGGATATGCTTGCGCTCATTTCCATGCTGAATCGTCTGGCTCTAAAACGCAAATAGATTTCCGTGGCTGCCAAATCAAGGCAGCTTTTATTTTTATCATTTTTTCTTAAAATTTTTCAATCTTAAAGAAAAGCCCCCTATTCCTTAATTGAATGGGTAATATATCCATTCGCCGTACCTTGAAAACAAAAGAAATCTTTCGGGAGATTGATATAGGTGACTGCAGATAGTTTGCATCTTCGCACGCCTGCAGCTTAATAGTTACAAAGTAACACCGTTTTACGTGGCCGGAACGGGCATAGGAACTGGCTTCTGAAAGAATAACATAGACTTTTGGGATTTTAGCTTATAGCGCTTTTATTAGAGAACTTTTACTCAAAATTTGATATAATAATAGACAGGTATCAAGTTGATTCCCTGTCTGTGGAAAGGAGATTCATGATAACTGTAACAAAAAGGGATTTGATTGAATTAGGCTACGGTCCTTCCTTTGCTGCTGATATTATCAAAAAAGCAAAGGAACTTATGGTAGAAAAGGGGCATACCTATTATCAATCCAGAAAATTAGACAGGGTTCCAAAAGAAGCCGTTGAAGAATTATTAGGGATTACTTTGCCCGATAAGCAAGAATGATCGTGCTTTTTGCATTTTAGTAAGGAGTGAAATCATGGCAAAAGATCCAATTAAAAAAGCAGAAAACGGCACTTATTATTTTCGAGCCAACCTCGGATATCATCCTGTAACCGGAAAACAGATTCAAAAATACCGCAGCGGATTCTCAACAAAAAAAGAAGCCCGTGCCGAGTATTCCAAATTGATTCTTGCATCAACGGAAGAATTAGCTGATAAGAAGGAAGACATTACCTTCAAAAAGTTTATTGAAGAAATCTATCTTCCGTGGTACAAAACTCAGGTGAAAGAAAGTACCTACAAGAATCGTTACTCGACCATTCAAAAACACTTTGCCTATTTCTACAAGAAGAAAGTGTCCGAAATAGAAGCGATAAATGTACAGACCTGGCAGCTCAAGTTGGCAAAACAATTCAGTCCAAACTATGTACGCATTGTTCAGGGAATGTTATGTTTAGCTTTTGACCGGGCGATTATCCTCGGACTTGCAAAGAAGAATCCTGCCCGCATGATCGGCAATATCAAATCTAAAAAAGTAAAGATCGACTTCTGGACTTTGGAGGAGTTTCAGAAGGTAATATCCCTGCTGTACAAAGGTGACTACTACGAGCACTATCTCTTCATCTCGTTCTGGCTTTTATTTATGACTGGAATGCGTATTGGAGAGGCTGCCGCCTTACAGTGGGATGATATTGATTTTGAAACAGGTATGCTGATTATTAGTAAAACACTGTACTATAAAACAATGAATGACTACAAATTCGTTGAACCTAAGACGCAGGCAAGCAACCGTACCATTTATATTGATGCTGATACCATCAAGGAATTACAAGAATGGAAGGCGGTCCAGGCAAAGGTTTTACCAAATTGTGGATTCGTACTGAGTTATAACAGTACACCCACCAGCAAAACAACGCTTCCAAGAGCATTAGAGAAATTGGCAAATTTAGCTGGTGTCCACAGAATCAAAATTCATGCCCTGAGACATTCGCATGCTTCCCTGCTTATCAGCATGGGCGAAAATCCACTGCTGATTAAAGAGCGTCTTGGACATGAAAAAATACAGACGACACTAGGAACTTATGGTCATCTGTATCCAAACACCAATATTGAGATTGCAAAGAAGCTGACCGGGGTTCTCAGCTACCAGTCAGCTTCTCAAAGTATTGCTAATTATACCAGTAATCAGCATACTGCAATGTATCACAAAGAAATATAAAAATGCAATGATAATGCAATTTCAAACACCCAAAGCCGCAAAGCCCCGTGGTTACGGGCTTTGTAGCCCAGCGTCAACTATTCAAACTCAATAGTTCCTGGTGGCTTACTGGTCAAATCATAGAATACTCTATTGACTCCCTTTACCTCATTTATAATTCTGCTCATCACTGTCTGAAGTACCTCAAATGGTATCTCGGCTGCTTCGGCTGTCATGAAGTCCACAGTGCGGACTGCACGGACTGCAACGGCATAATCATATGTTCTCTCATCACCCATGACACCTACTGAACGCATGTTGGTAAGGGCTGCAAAGTACTGGTTTGGCATCCATGATGGTTCCTCGCCGCTTGCCTCTTTGTACTCTTTTGCTGCCTTTTCCACTTCGCTTCTGTAAATCCAGTCTGCATCCTGGACAATGCGTACCTTTTCGGCTGTGACTTCGCCGATGATACGGATTCCAAGGCCTGGGCCTGGGAATGGCTGACGGAATACGAGATAGTCAGGTAATCCAAGCTCCAGTCCAACCTTGCGGACCTCGTCCTTGAAGAGGTTTCTGAGTGGCTCCACGATGTCCTTGAAATCGACATGTTTCGGGAGACCTCCTACGTTGTGGTGTGATTTGATGACTGCGGATTCTCCGCCGAGTCCACTCTCCACTACGTCCGGATAGATGGTTCCCTGCGCAAGGAAGTCAACCTTTCCGATTTTCTTGGCTTCTTCCTCGAATACACGGATGAATTCCTCACCGATGATTTTACGCTTGCGCTCAGGCTCTGTGACACCTGCAAGCTTGCTGTAGTAGCGCTCCTGTGCGTTGACGCGGACAAAGTTGATGTCGAACGAACCGCCTTTGCCGAATACGCCCTCTACCTCATCGCCCTCGTTCTTGCGGAGAAGTCCGTGGTCTACGAATACGCATGTGAGCTGCTTGCCGATTGCCTTGGCAAGGAGTGCTGCGAGCACTGATGAGTCTACTCCACCCGAAAGTGCAAGAAGCACTTTGCCGTCACCGACCTGCTCTCTGATTTCTTCGATTGTGTTTTTGACGAATGAATCCATCTTCCATGTGCCTGCACATCCACATACGCCACGGACGAAATTGTAAATCATCTGTGTTCCGTTCTTGGTGTGAAGTACCTCCGGATGGAACTGTACTGCATATAATTTCTTCTCAACATTCTGTGTTGCGGCTATTGGACAGTCTGCAGTGTGCGCAACTACCTCAAAGCCCGGTGCAGCCTCTGCAATTCTGTCGAAATGACTCATCCAGCATACTGATTCTGATGGCAGATCCTTGAACATCACGCCGTTTGCAGAATATGTGATTTCTGTCTTTCCATACTCTCCAACCTCAGGTGTGATTACCTTTCCGCCTAATTTATGCATCATAAGCTGTGCACCGTAGCAGATGCCAAGCACCGGTATTCCCAGCTCAAACAGCTCTTTCCGGTATGATGGTGAATTCTCTTCATAACAGCTGTTTGGGCCTCCTGTAAGGATGATGCCCTTTGGATTCATTTCTTTGATTTTCTCAATGTCTATTTTGTATGAGTAAATCTCACAGTACACGTTGCACTCGCGGACACGGCGCGCAACAAGCTGATTGTACTGACCACCAAAGTCTATGACTATGACCTTTTCCTGATCCATGTTTTCCTCCTAATTGTTTATTCGCCATGCTGCCATCTCATTGATTACGTAAAAGCAACATGTTTTTCTTATGTCATTATAGATTACGGAGTGCTTATCTGCAAGCGATTTTGTTAAATTTCTGTTTTGATTTTATGTGCAATTACGTTATAATGAATTATAAACACTTTTATAGGCTGGGAGGTTTCATCATGAGTTTTAAAATAATCACTATAAGCCGAGAGTTTGGCAGTGGCGGTCGCTTTATCGGCGAGCAGATTGCTCAAAAATGCGGCATTGAGTTTTACGATAAAAAAATAATTGAGCATGTGGCAAAGGAGCTCGGTATCTCTGAGCAGATTGTCGCAAACCAGGGCGAATATGCACCTGCCGGAAGCATTTTTTCATATGCATTTGTGGGGCGCGACATCACAGGAGTTTCTCTTTCCGACCAGATTTTCAATATCCAGCAGAAGCTCATCAAGGATATTGCGCAAAAAGAGCCATGCGTTATTGTGGGACGTTGCGCAGACTACATTCTTTCTGACAGGGATGATGTGCTGAATGTTTTTATAGAGGGAAATAAGCCTGAGAAGGCTGCAAGAATAAAAAAGCTCTACCAAAAAAGCGATGACGAGGTCAAAAAGCTGCTAAAGGATGTCGATAAGAAGCGCTCTGTAAATTACCGCTACTTTACCGACAAGGAGTGGGGCAGCAGGAAAAATTATGACCTGGTGCTAAACAGCTCTGTGCTAGGATACGATAAATGTATTGAGCTCATCGCATCCGCATACGCTTAATTCACTTAAGATACTGCTTTCCCGCGGTTAAGAAACCGTTTTCTTATTTTATTACGAAAAACGTAAATAGAATTACAACCTGTGTGTAATATTAAAAATACTCCTGCATAAACTGTAACAACAGAATATGCAGGAGTATTTTTTGAAATCATATATTGAGACAAGGGCGGTGGAAATCGCCAACTATATAGTTGAAAACAATGCCACGGTGCGTCAGGCTGCAAAACAGTTTGGCATCAGCAAATCCACTGTGCACAAGGATATCACGGATGCTGACAGGCTGCTTCGCATTGACCCGGAGCTTGCCGCAAAAGCGCGTCACATTCTCGATATCAACAAGTCCGAGCGCCATATCCGCGGCGGACTTGCCACCAGAGAGAAGTATCTGCATCTGCCTCATGTGCATGCCGGCTGAGTGCATGGATGCTTCTATCCCTGCATTGCCAGGTGCGCAGCTTTTCGCTCATCTGAGGCTTTTCGCCAATTCAAGACCTGTGTCACATAATTCAGCAGCTCGTCATACAGCCGATTACCTCCGGATACTTTCATGTTCCGGATGATTCCTGTGTCACATGACTTGTGAGCACACCGTACAGCCACTTGCCCTCATCGCTTAGATCATCATAGGTAAAGCCGCTTGTCTTATCGCAGGCAGGTGTTAGAAGCGCTGATTTTTCGTCCTTATTGGACAGATTCCAGCACACATAGCTGATGCCGTAGCTGTCAAGCAGGCTGATCCAGCTGTTTGCGGAATCTATGTCCACCTGACCGTTTCCGTCGGCGCTGCAGATGCCAAACTCTGATACAAATATCGGCAGTCCGGCATCTGCCGCCGATTTTAGCTTGTTCTGCAAGTCCTCCTTGTGGGTTGCGGCATAGAAATGCAGTGTATACATGATATTATCATAGCCTGTGACAGGGTCCTTGACTGCCTCATCCACATCCTGGCTCCAGTTAGGTGTGCCTATCAGTATGACTGCATCCTTGTCGTAGCTTCTGATTGACGGAATGACCTCGCTGGCATAAAACTTCACATCTCCCCAGGTCGCACCTTTGCACGGCTCATTGCAAATCTCGTAAATCACGTTGTTGTATGAGGCATACTGCTGTGCCATTTTGGCAAAAAAAGTCTTTGCCACATCACTGTAGCGGTTTGGATTGCCATCGTTTAGCACATGCCAGTCTATGATGACATACATGTCATTGTTTAGCGCGTACTGCACTCCGTTTTGCACAAGTGTCTCAAGCTGCTGCCTGTCACCATCTGTGCAATAGCCGCCGCTTTCGTAGGTGTACATGGCGAGCCTCACCACGTTTGCTCCAAAGCTTTTCAGCGTGGCAAAGCAATCATTGGTCACATACTGTGGATACCACGCAAGACCGTGTGTGCTGACTCCGCGAAGCTGCACCTCGTTGTTATTTTGGTCAACGAGCTTGCTGCCCTCCACATGCAGCTTACCGTTTACTGACGGACAGGCAAGAACTGAGCTCTCCTGTCCGTTTTCTGTGGTGAGCTGCTCTGTGTCAGCCGCATTCTGATTTTCCGTACTGTTTTCTGTACTGCTCTGCGTACTGTCCTCTGTATTATTTTCTGTAGAGTTCACCGACTCAGTGGCTTTCTCACCGGTCTGTGATTCTGTCTCTTTGTTGCCCTTGTTACCGCATCCTGTAAAAATCCCAAGCACCAGCACTGCAGCCAATACCAATGCTATATATTTCTTCATATTGTTATACTGTCTGACTGATTACTGAATTGATGTAACCTTGTAGTCCTCAGCCTCTACAGTCTCCTTTAATTTCTCATCGGAAATGTCAGAGCTTAATGTCACTACTGCAGTTCCGCTCTCATGGCTTACTGCTGCCTCACTAACTGCATCAAGCGCCTCGAGTGCCTTCTTTACTCTTGCCTCGCAGTGGCCGCACATCATTCCTTCGATATTCATTGTCTTTGTCATTGATTTTTCCTCACTTTCATTTGGTTTATTTGTTTTGTTTTTTCTATCTGGTGTTGCTTTTCTGTCATGCTTAGGATCATACACCCTGCACAGATTCAGCCGCAGGGCATTGGTAACAACGCAGAAGCTCGACAGGCTCATCGCCGCCGCTCCAAACATCGGATTGAGCTTCCATCCTAATAAAGGATACCACAAACCGGCCGCAAGTGGAATACCTATTACATTATAGAAAAATGCCCAGAACAGATTTTCGTGTATATTTGTCAATGTAGCACGGCTTAACCGCACTGCTGCCGGTACATCTATCAGGCGGCTCTTCATCAGGACAACATCCGCTGCATCTATTGCCACATCACTTCCAGCGCCGATTGCAATTCCCATATCCGCACGTGTAAGCGCCGGTGCATCATTGATTCCGTCACCAACCATGGCTACCCTGCCCTGCTTTTTCAGCTTCCTTATGACAGCCTCCTTGCCATCCGGAAGCACACCTGCGATGACTTCGTCCACTCCCGCCTGCTTTCCAATGGCATTGGCAGTCTGCTCATTGTCACCGGTGAGCATAACAACTCTGATACCCATTTTTTTAAGCTGTCTGACAGCTTCCGGACTGTCCTCCTTTATTGTATCTGCAACGGCTATGATACCGCAAAGCCTGTCATCTGCGGCAAAGAACAGAGGAGTTTTTCCTTCCTTTGAAAATTCGACAGCTTTCGCGCGCATATCATCTGACACTTTTACAAATTTGCTGACAAAAGCAAGATTTCCTGCTTTTATCATTTTGCCTGCAAGTATTGCAGTCAGACCATTTCCTACAACAGCGCTAAAATCTGTCACCTCTGCGACAGCAATTTCATCCGTTTTTGCTCGCTCCATAATGGCTTTTGCAAGCGGATGCTCGCTCTTTGCCTCGACTGATGCGGCTATTGCAAGAAGCTTTCCGGCATTATTGCCGGTTCCCTCAAAAAATGTCTCATCCGGCACGATATCCGTCACCTTCGGCTCACCGCTTGTGATGGTGCCTGTCTTATCAAGCGCCACAATCTGTGTGCGGCCTGTCGCCTCAAGGCTTGCCGCTGTCTTGAAGAGTATACCGCTCTTTGCGCCCTTGCCGTTTCCTACCATTATCGCAACAGGAGTTGCCAGTCCAAGTGCACACGGACAGCTTATCACGAGCACCGAAATGCCTCTGGCAAGTGCAAAGCCCACGGTCTCACCGGCTATAAGCCATGCTATTATTGTAATGATTGCAATTGTAATAACCGCCGGCACAAATACTCCCGATACCCTGTCAGCGATTTTTGCAATAGGTGCCTTTGTCGCTGCGGCATCAGAAACCATCTGTATAATCTGTGAGAGTGTGGTGTCTTCGCCTACTCTGGTTGCGCGGCATTTTATAAAGCCTGACTGGTTCACTGTTGAAGCGCTTACTGCATCTTTCGGCTGCTTATCCACAGGGATGCTCTCTCCTGTGAGTGCCGATTCGTTGACAGCGGTTGTTCCATCTATTATTTCACCGTCCACAGGGATATTTTCCCCCGGTCTGACCACGAAAATATCGCCCTTTTTCACTGCATCCACAGAAATTTCCTGCTCCACGCCATCCCTTACAACGGTTGCTGTCTTTGGGGCAAGCTGCATCAGGCTCTTTAAAGCGTCTGTTGTTTTGCCCTTTGAGTGCGCTTCAAGCATTTTTCCGACAGTAATCAGTGCCAAAATCATGGCTGCGGATTCAAAATAAAACTCATGCATATATGACATGACCGCATCCATATCGCCATTCACCTGCGCAGCTGTCATGGCAAAAAGTGCATACACGCTGTATCCAAACGATGCTGCAGAGCCAAGCGCAACAAGCGTATCCATGTTGGGAGCGCCGTGAATCAAGCCCTTAAAGCCACTGATAAAAAACTTCTGGTTTATGACCATTACCGCCACTGTAAGCAGAAGCTGCAAAAGCCCCATAGCCACAAGGTTTCCATTGAAAAACTCAGGCAACGGCCAGCCCCACATCATATGTCCCATGGAAAAATACATGAGAACAACTAAGAATATGAGCGATGCTATAAGCCTGTTGCGCAGCTTCGGTGTCTCCCTGTCTACAAGCGCATCCTGCGCTGCCTTTAGCTGCTCTAAGCTGTTATTCGCTTTGTCATTTTCTGATTCTGTTGCTGTGCCTTTTGGACTCGCTCCATAGCCCGCCTGCTCTACTGCCTCTACAATCTGCGCATCTGTCGCGCTTCCCTCGACTCCCATCGAGTTGGTCAAAAGGCTGACAGAGCAGCTCGTCACACCATCAACCTTAGAGACCGCCTTTTCCACTCTGGCAGAGCATGCCGCACAGCTCATTCCTGTAACTGTATATTGCTTCATACTGTCTGTATTTCCTTCTTTCTACTATTCGAATCTAACTATTCAGAAGCCTTTTCTAAAATCTCTCAATTCCTGTCACCTTGAAATCCAGTCTTTCGATGGCAAATGTGATTTCCTCATCGCTCAGCTCTCTGGCTGCCTCAACATGTGCCACGCCATGTTTTAAATCCACAGCCGCCGATACTCCGCTCATCTTCTGAAGTGAGCGTGTGACTGAGTTCTTGCAGTTCATGCAGTGCATTCCGTCTATGTGCACATCTGCTCTCGTGACTATCTCGCCTGTAAGCTGTACTGTGGCTTCCTCGTCCTCCTTCATGGCTCCACCGCCACAGCAGGCGCCCTCGCCCTTTGAATGCTTAATAGTCTCCTTTAAGCCCACAATTACCAGAGCGGCAATTATTGCTATTATTAATATTGTGATTAGTGTACTCATTTTTATACCTGCCTTCTTAATAATACTACTTCATAAGCTTCTGCAGTGTGTTCAAAAGCTCATCTATTGTCTCATCCTTGCCGGCTCTTATGTCATCTGCCACACACGTCTTTATATGATTGGCCAAAAGGACTTTATTGAAGCTGTTGAGCGCAGCATTTGCGGCCGCCACCTGTGTGATGATGTCAGGGCAGTAGCAATCCTCATCCAGCATACGCTTGATTCCACGGATCTGCCCCTCTATACGGCTAAGTCTGTTGATGAGATCCTTATATTCCTTCTCTGACCGCTCTTTTTTGCGGTTGCAGCAACAGCATTTGGTTTCTTTTTCTGCCATGGGTGCCTCCCCTCTTTCTTCATTCGTAACTGTTCAGTACCTTCACAGTTGCATTTGTTGCACATGTCTAACCATACCCCTTATGGGTATCCGTCTTCAAATGCATTATATACCCCTGCAGGGTATATTGCAAGGGCAGATTTCCTTATTGAGAAAAATTATCTTCTGCTCAGCCCATACTTTTATAATAAAAGCATGCAAGCTGTGTCCTGTCCCTCAGGTTTTCTCCCAAAAAAAATCAAGGAGAGAACATCCTGCTCATCCTATAAATTTGCAAACTACAACCGCGAGCTGCTTTTGGGTGTGATTTTAACCGGACTTGCGGTATGCGCTGTAATTTTTGTCTCAGCTACAATCATGTTTAAAGGCAGCACATTCTCGTTTTCAGGTTTCCTGTTCACACTCAACATGCTCTGCCTCATATGAATATATACAACGAAAAAGCCGGTACATCATGTTTCCATGAATGTACCGACTTTAAATACTTAGCAGTCCGTACGGGAATCGAACCCGTGTTTCCGCCGTGAGAGGGCGGCGTCTTAACCGCTTGACCAACGAACCGTGTATTATAATATCATGGTCAAACGAATAATGCAAGTATTTTTTTAATTTTTTTCAAAAAAAATTTTCCGTTCATTTACCTTAAACATTTTCCCTTTAAATGCTTCTGGCTTTAATTCCATTTTCGTCCCTATGTATGCTCTGTGACAATCTATTATATTCCGGCTCATTATCCCAAAGCACGCGTTCTTATCCTCATATTTTATTTATACGTTTTCCTCTTGAATAAGATTATACACCTCTTTGGTCACACAACGGTCACACGGAGCGCTTTTCCACGGATTTTGTTAAAAGTATACATTGAAAGTGCCGAAAACTGTACAATTTTAGACAATTTTCGGCATTTGTGTATTTTTTATTCGTTATAATCAACTATTATTTATTATATTTTTTGTATATCTTTTCAAACGCAGGCATGCTGCATTTAAGTCATTCAAATAATTTATTGCTGCGTTAGCCTTGTTAATCTTATCTCCTACGGTTTCATTTATTATTACTGCTGAAAGGCCTATAGCTTCATCAATAATCATACATTTTAAAGTATCACTTGTTACATCAAAAAATACCCTGCATTCTGTCTTTTCCTCTTCCTTTTGATTTTCAAGATTCTGCTTTGTATGTTCTCTATATTTGCCTCACTACGGCTGCCTGCTTACAGCGACTTTCTTCAAAAAAAACAACGGCTGCATCATCCACTTTCCGTGAATGATGCAGCCGATCTGTCATTACATCGTGTAACTGTTTTAGACTCTGGCTTTGCGACCTTATGTTTCCATAAGTGTGCCTTGATAGGTGTAATTTTATCGGTTTTGGGTAGTCTTGTCAACAGACTCTATCCGAACTTCTGATGCCTCGTTTTGTGTCTTCAAATCATTTATTATCCAGAGATAATAAGTCTTGCCGTCCACATCAAGTTCATGTACCTCATCAATTTTCTGGTCATCAACCGTTACGTTACTAATGTCAGAATAATCTGTGACGCCCCATGCTGGAAGAACTTTATATTTCTTTTCAACAGCTCCCCTATAAACAGCATCTCTGCTCATAAAAAGATCAGCTAAAAATGTTTCTTTCCATGTATACTTTTTATCATCATGAAAATTAATCACCAAGTTTCGTTCTCCACTATAATTATAACCATCTGAAACTGTTACAAAATCATAGCATTTTATGTATGTATTTGTTCTATTAATATCAACCTCTTCAAATTTAACATTATTATATCCCTGCATATAAACATGAACAATCCCATTATCCTCTATCTGACATAACTGTTTTTCTGACTTCACTTTTTCATCTACATCTAATAATGCCTCATCTACAGACTTATATTTATTTGGATGTACATCATTAATATATGACATTGCATTTCCATTTGCTCCAAACATTACTTCTTTATTTCCAAATAAATATCTCATTACACCTAATAGTACTATCAGCATTGCTGAAACTATTATTATAATTTTTAATACCTTATGTTTTTTCTTGATTTTTGTCATTTTACAATCCTTCCTATAACGTATTGTTTCATATCATTTCTCCTTATTCATCCACCATTTTTCAAGTTTTCCCGTGCAGTATGCATTATTTTGATTCAATCATACTT
>OGYK01000557.1_pt1 | contig 31013 bp, 17 predicted proteins | sample 1576501 | NCBI WGS metagenome assembly OGYK01 (sample SAMEA3541530, study PRJEB24748) | human gut metagenome | biome: human gut; feature: human-associated habitat; material: faeces | place: China | collected 2012
CATCACCACCGACGCCGCACGCTCAAACTCCCGGGGACGACAGAAGAAGTAGTAGAACACGGTGAGGGCTATCATGGGGTAGTAGCTGAAATAGCCCATGTCGAAGGCCTCGCTGAACCAGGGCGAGGGTAGCCACTCGTGGAAGAGCAAGGCGGGCTGGCAACCGAACAGCGTCTGCTCCAGCGTGGCGAAGACGTGGTCGAGGTTGGGGAGCACGCGGTTGATCTCATAGATGTCGGGATACCATACGCCGAGCAGGCTCATCTGGCCCGCAATGCGGAAGAGGCGCGTCAGACGGCTGGGCCACAGACGATAGACCAGCCAGAGGGCGGCCGTCATGGCAAGCACGCGGATGCGGCCCATCACCAGCAGATTGGCTTCGGGCAACTTCGTGTATAAGAACAATATCAGCAAAAGCGTGAGGGCAAGGTAGGCCATCACCACCCACTCGACGACCAGCAGGCCGCGGACGGGCTTCTTCTCCAGCGACACCAAGTCGCGGACAAAACCTTTGATTTCTTTTTCCATTCTTTCTTGTTCGTTTCGTGCCAAACGGTCCCCTACCCTGCCACCACGGCAAAAGGACGGACCTTCGGCGATCGACCTACTACACCGCATCATAGGCTATCGACCTACTACGTCATAACATAGGCAATCGACATACTACGTCGTAATATAAACGAGGAAAGTGGAGAATTATTTCAAGTGGCGCATACTAAAAAATCCCCTTTCAAGGACTGATGCCTCGAAAGGGGAAGGGAAATAGAAGGAAGTCATGGGCGCGCATAGTAGTCGCCCAGACTACAAATGAAGTCGATTACTTGACAACCACCTTGCGGCCGTTGACGATGTAGAGGCCCTTCGGCAGCGTGTTGAGATCGAGGTTGCGACCCACCAGCTCGCCATTGAGCGTATAGACATCGCCCTGGCGGGCAGCGTCGTTGATCTCGACACCATCAACTCCGGCTGCGGCAGCATCGAGCAGGATGATGTCGGGAGCCTGCAAATCGTCGGCGCTCATCGTCACCGTCTTGTTGGCGGCGTTGAGACCCACCATCGTGACATAGATGCCATAGAGGCCGTTGCCAGCAGGAATATCGACAGAGAAGTGGCCGTCGGCATCGCTTTCGAGCAGGAAGTTGCCCGTGGCGCCAGCAAGACCCAGCACATTGATGGTGGCACCCATCAGCGGCTCGGGATCGGCCTCGCCACGCTTGGCGTAGATCGTGCCAGAGAGCGTGTTCAGACGGAGGAGCGTAGCCTCGCGGACGAGCGACTGCTGGTCGAAGGTGACGGCGGTCGTGTCGCTCTGATACTTCTCCTTGACGAAGATGAGCTGATACTCGCCCTCAGCGTCGCGGACGTCGAGTGCGTAGTTGCCATTGTCGTTGGTCTCGGTCATGAGCACCATGTCGCCCTGGACGAGCTTCACGGTCACATCGTCGAGAACGTCGGTGGTGGCACCATTGAAGCCCTTCACGCAACCCGTGAGACGGAACGGACGAGCCATCTGGTGGTCGAGGACGACATCACCTTTGAGGAAGTCAACGGCGACGGTATCGGTCTTGTAGGTGTCGAGCTTGAAGATGGCGTTGTACTTCAGCAGCGGCTGAGCAACCTTCATCTGGTAGTAGCCCTCCTCATTGGTCATGCTGTTATAGACGACGTCGCCACTCTGGAGCTGGACGAAGACATTGGCGAGGGCCACACCCTTGCCATTGGTGACATGGCCTGAGAGCTCGTTCGTGCTCTGTACCTCAAGATACATCACCGGCGACTCGTTCTGGTCCCAAGAGGCATTGGCCAACTTGTCGAGGTTGTCATCGCCACGGTAGAAGGAGTTTCTCACCTTCTTGTCGGTGACGAAGGCCATCTTCGTGTACTCGCTGGCCTCAACATGGAAGGCGAGACGCAGGTTCTTGCCCGTGTAGCGGAAGCCCTCGGGGATCTCAACGACGATCACCTCGGCAGGATTCTTCTTCGTACCATCCTTCTTGACCTTGAGCGTACCGTTATAGACGCGGGTCATAGCGGTCGTGTCGGCAGCGACGAAACCAAGCTCGTAGTCGTCGTCGGTGTTCTCGATATAGACGCGCAGGTTGGCCTCATACTCCTTGGTGGTGAAGCCACTCTGGTAGCCGCGGAAGGCGATGCGCTGGATCGTAGAACCAGCGGGGATGCCGAGCTGATCGGCCGTGTAGATGGTCTGGCTCTCAGAGTTCTTGTCGTAGAGACGGACAGGCACGGCATAGTCGGCAAGGTTGGTCGAATCGAGCACCTGCACGCTGCCACCCGTTGACTCCGGAGCAACGACATACTGGAAGAGCGCGGACTGAGTGGTCGTGCCATGGGCAACGATCTTGGCACGGAGGACCATCTCGCCCTCGGCGTGCGGCGTGTAGCGGAAGTTGAGCGTCGCCTTCTCGCCTGCCTTCAGAGCGGGCGTGGCATAGGAAACTTTCTCATAGCCCTCGCCGTCCACCAGGCTGGCCGTCCAGGCACCAGCCTCCAGGTCGGTAGGCTCGATGTTCATCACATCGACCAAGATGTTGGAGCGGTTGTTGACCGTGAAGGTCTCCGGCATCGTGACGTTGTCGATATAGACTCCGTGGCCCTCCTTCAGGGAAGCGTTGACAGCATCGGCGAAGCTGCTGACCTCCTGCTTGTAGGGCTCGTAGCCGATGGCCTCGGCACGGAAGGTGTAGGCGCGGTCGGTCTTGAAGACGTTGAGCTGATAGCTGCCATCCTCGGCCGTGGTAGCGGCGTACTGCACGTTGTCGGCAGTGAGCGTGACGTTGGCATGGGCGATAGGCGTACCGTCGGCCTCAGCAGTCACCACACCCGTGAGCGGCGTGGAAGCCGTGCTCTCCGTGACGAAGGTGATGACAGGAGCACCATCCTCGGAGAGAGTGAAGTCCTTGTCGGCGAGGTCGGAATCAGACTTGCGATGAACAGACTGTCCCTGAAGGGAAGACTTGTCGGTCTCGAAGCGTACGTTGGAATAGCCTGACGGCACGTCGGCGTGCATGAAGATGCTGAGGTTGCGGCCGTCATAGACGAAGGAGTTCTTGAACGTGATGTTCATCATCTCCGCGGTCTCGGTCTTGCTGCCAGCGATCGGGAAGGTGCAGACGTCGTCGAAGACCTGCTGCATCGTGTCGGTATTGTGGACTGCGAAGGGCGAGGTAAACACGGCATCGTCGGTGTTGCACATCCACACCTTCAGGTTGGTGGGAAGTTCCTTGCTTTCGTTCCATCCACGGATGATGATACCCTTGATGCGGGTGCCAGGCTCCAGGCCCAACTGAGCGGCCTTGTAGATGGCGTCGCTCTCGCTGTGCTTATAATAAGGAGCAACGGGGGTGCTGTTGTTGGTGACGGGGAAGGTGGGGTTGCCGACCTGGACGAGGCTGTTGCTCGTCTCGGCAAGTACCTGCACTGCCACGGTGTCGGAGGTGAACAGAATCTGACCACCCACCTCGAAGGCAGCATAGTAGTTGGCCGTGCCACCCTCGTGCGGCGTGAACGTCAGGTCGAACAGGCGGCTCTCGCCAGCGAGGAACTCAGCCTCGGCAGCCGTAGCCACCTTCTTGCCGTCGCGGTAGAGGCTGACGGCGTAGGCCCCCTTGGCCATATCGGCCGGGTGGTTGTTGACGATTCTCACGCTGGCCTGGCTCTCGCTATTGACGGTAGCCACGGTGGGGAGGTTGAGAAGCTGGAACATCACGTCGTGGGAAATCTTCGCATAACCCATGCCGTAGATGTTGTCGAGGCGCGCACCAGCCGACTCAAAGGCGAGGTAGAGATTGCCTGCGGGCAGGTTCTCGACCGTGTAGGAACGGAACTCGCCACTGTAGCGAGAGTCGGAGATGAGGTTGAAGGGACTGAACGTGTTGTTGTCGGTACCCGTACCCTCGATGGTGTGGGCAAGCGTCCAGTTCTTTCTGTCGGTAGAATAGTAAACGCGGAGGAAGGTAGCGTCGTCACGGCGGGCAGCATCGAAATGGAGCACGTCGCCACTCTTCACCTTCAGCATCGGCGTGATCAGACGCGTAGGCTCTACGTCATACTGCGCCTGGGCGCAATAGATGTTGTTGGGGAGGTTGGCCTGCAGGGGGAAATCGCTGATGAACCAACTTTCGCCGACGATGTAGCCGGCCGGCATCTTGCCATTCTCGAAGTTGGCATACATCTCGTTTGCTGCCACAGAGGTAGCCGAGAGCGCGATCTCCACGGTGCCACTGTTGGTCTCCAGCGTCAGCGTGCCCTGGTTCTCCGTACCCACCTGTCCGAAGGTGATGGGGAAGGTCAGCGCGGCGTGGGGAGCGACCTGCTGGGCCTTGAAGGCGGTGGAGAATCCACCCGTCATCGAGACATTGGTGATATCGAGCGGCGTAGCACCGTCGTTGCGCAGGAGATAGGAGTAGGTGACCTCGCCCTGGACAATGCCCAGGTCGATGGCGTCGCCTACGGGCTTGCCACTACGGTCGAGCATCGTTGCCACGGGCTCGTAGGGATAGGCCTGGCGCTCGCCACAAGGCGTGAGCTCGCCCGTGAGGTTGTCGCGGACGGCGTAAGAGTAGTTCTTGGGATAAGAAGCGTAAGGCAGGGTGACAGTCAGCGTGGCGGTGGTCTCAGCGCCGAGGGCGAGATCCTCCGTCATGGCCGTCGTGCCCACCACACGGTTGTTGAGCGTGGTGTTGACCAGGGAGAGCGAGTAGTTCTCATCGCCCACCTTGAGGTCGCGCTGTCCGTTGTTGCGGAGCTGGACGGAGTAGTTGAGCGTGAAGTTGCCATCGCTTGCCGCATCCACATACTCGGGATTGGCATCGCTCACCTTGAGCACCTTCATGCGAGGCAGCGGAGTCACCTCAGCCGTCGTGGCCGTCACATTGTCGATCAGGACGCTGTTGCCACGGATACCGATGTAAGTACCCTCGGCCATCTCCGGCACGGTGATGGTGCAGAAGCGGTCCTCGGAGAGCTCGGGAACCGGCATGTCGATGAGACCATCGGTCGTGAACTTACCGTCCTCGAAGTTGACATAATAGAACTTGATATCGCTACCATAGTTCAACGCCTTCACATCGACGGTAATCGTACCTCCGACAGGAGGAAGCACCAAGATGTCGTTGAGCGTCTGGGTCTGGGTGAGACTGTCCGTCACCGTCTGCGAACCGATGTGCAGGCAGCCCGAATCGTCCGCGCCGCCCGTAGCCTGATAGGCGTACTGGACGTAGTAGGTGTTGGAGCGAACCACCATCGCATCGACGATATGGCCCCAGCCCAAGGGCGCAAACTCCGGGTCGGAGGTGTCGATCGGCGAGTTGAAGTCGTACTTGTACGGACTTTGTGTCTGCGCCTGTACGTTGTATCCGGCAAAGAGCACGGTGAGCAGGAGCAGCAGATGTCTGATTCTGTACATAGTTATTATTGTTTTAATGATTGGTTAAAGGGACAAGCAGACCCGCTCTGGGAGCGTTGGTTGGTCTGCTTGTCCTCTTGCTATGAATCCGATTACTTGACTACCACGTGGAAGACATGCTCGGCGACACGCACGAGATAGGTGCCGCGCTGCACATGGAAGGTCTTCTTATCGACGTTGTCGGCCTTGGCCACCTGACGTCCGTCGGTAGTGAGAATGGTGACGTCGCTGCCATTGGCATTGCTGACGGTCACGGTGCCGCAACCTGTCATCACATTGAGTCGGCCCTGGGTCAGCTCCTCTACGCCGAGCGTGATGCCGGCCTCGTTGCTGAAGGTTGACTCGCCCTCGTCATAGACGATGGTGATGGTGTAGATGTCGCCATCGTTGCCTGCGTCGCTGAAAGAAGTGGCGTTGGCGTTGGCCGTGCCGATCTTCTCGCCGTTGCGATAGACATTGTAGTTGAGGATGGTCAACTGACCCTCGTGATAGGTGATGTCGTCGACGAAGAGAGCCAACTTGTTCTCGCTGACGCAACGGATAGCGAAGTACTTCGTGCCCTCGGGCAGATTGGCCTCGTAGTTGTACCAAGCGTCACCCTCAGCCTCGTTGGTGCTGATGAGCTTGAAGTCCTCGACGTTGTCGCCGGTGGTGGAGTAGAGGATCTCGAAGGCCTCCGGTGCGTAGGTCAGGGAAGCAGCCTTGGCCCAGAAGTCGATCTTCTGTGCACGACCGTCGAGCTCCGGAGAGATCAGCCAGTCGTCGCTCTTGCCACCATCGTCGGCAGACTCATTGTAGGTACCCCAAGAAGAGATATACTGCGTGCCCGAGTGAGCTACGAAGCGCGGGAGAGAGCTGAGACCCATCTCGACGGGATCGAAGATGATGTAGGCCATCGGATCTCCGCAATGCGGGAAGAGGAAGCCACTGATACCGATCGTCGGCAACTTGTCCCCATCGACTGTCTTCCAGTCGCCGATCTTCTCGCCATTGCTCCAAGCCAGGTAGCTCTCGAAGTCCTCCACGACGGTGCGGGAAGTATTCGTCGGCTTCGTCCAGGCCAGGTTGATGTTGTTGCCCTCGCGCTTAGCCGACAGGTCGGTGACGGTGGGCAGCTCCGGCTCCTTGACGTTGATGTTGACTTTCGCCGTTGTGTTGTCGCTGGGATCATCATCCTCGCTGGCGGGCTGTACGGTAGCATAGACCTCACACTGGCCTGCATCCTCCACCTTCGGAGTGAAGTTGAGGTAGTAGGTCTCTGAGCGGAACGGATCCAGCGGACCACCCTTCTGGCTGGCCACCTTGCGACCGTTGAGGTAGAGGTCGATCGTGAAGTTGTCCTCCACGTTCTCGCCGATGTTGCGGACGGTGACGCCGGCCTCCATTACGTTGCCGACCGTACCCGTGAGCGTAGGCTTCGTGCTGACGGCACAGAGGTTGTGTCCAAGCACGTCGTAGATCTCCACGGCGTCGAAGCTGAGGCGCTGGAGCTCCTTGTCGTTGCACTCACCGAGGAACTTCAGTACGATGAAGTCGTAGGCGGCATAGTCGCCAAGGTCCACAACCTCCTCGATCCACTGGCGGTCGCCCGTGAGCTTGCTATAGTCGATGTCCTTGAGTTCGACGGTCTTGTTGTCCGGCGTCATGACCTCCAGGCGCAGGTGGTAGTCCAGGCCCGGTACGCCATTGTGCCAGAAGCGCAGCACAGGATTGGCAGCACCCTTGAGAGAGATCTTGCCCGAGTTGAAGGAAGCCACTGTTCCCTTTTCCTTCGGCGTCCAGTCGGCAGAACCGATGATATCGTCGGCAGAGTTGTAGCTCTTCGGCCAGAAGCAGTCGTCGGTATCCACCCACCAGAGGCTGTTGTCGAGGTTGCCCTTGCGGAAGGACTCTCTGAACGGCAGCGTGTAGGGAGCACCCGAGATGACCAGGTTGGACACCTCATACTCGCCCTCGCCTACGTCGGAGACACCGCTCACGGCGAAGTAGTGGAGATCCTGCACGCCGTACATAGGAACCTGCGGCTGGTAAGAGAGACCCTTCACACCCTCCTTGAGGATCACGAAGTCGAGGGCCTCCAGGTCGAGCGTATAGATATTGTACGTGAGCTCATCGGGCTCCACATAGCCACCGTTGACACCCAGGGTGCTCGGAGCCTTCCAGTCGACCGTGATGGCATCGAGGCCAGACGTGGCGCGGACATCCTTCGGCGTACCGGGAATGTCGAATCCGATATAGGCGCGGTGCTCGGCAGGCTCGCCGGCCTCGTCGCCCGAATAGGCGGTGATAATATAGGTATTGAATCCATCCAGGGCGCCATTGTCGGTGAAGGTCAGCTGCTGACCCGGCGTGACGTTGGTGAACGTGTGGATGAGGTCCTCAGTCTCCGCACGGCGGCGAACCTCGATCTTGGAGATAGAAGACAGCGTCTGTCCGTTGATGGCCTTGGTCGGGGCACGGAAGGTGAGAGTAGCCTCGCCCACTCCGTAGTCGCCCGGAACGATGGTCAGGTCGGTCACGGTATCAGGAGAGCTGAGCAGCGGGCCCTCGGTGACGAGGATACTGTCCACGTAGGTGCGGTAGCCGTCCACAGGGCTCTGGTCGTGGAGACCGAAGTGATAGACACCGTCAGCCTTGACCGTCACGGTCGTCTTGAGGTTGACCCACTCGTTCTCAGGAAGGTTCGTTCTCGGGACGATCTCAGTATAGGTAGAGGGATCGAGGCCCTCGCCGAAGGAAGCACCAATCTGCTGGAGATAGCTGGTCATACCGCGGCGGGCACTGAAGGAGAAGTTGTACTTGCGGCCCGGGGTGAGGTGGATCTCCGGCGTGATGAGCCAGTCGTCGCTGGCCTGCATCGAACTGAACGTACAGTAGGCTACGCCATTGGTGGCGTTATACTCCCACGTGCTACCATCGTTGTTGGCATCGACGATGGTGAAGAGGTTGAAGTCCTCCTCCGTATTGAAGTACTCCTCATAGGGCACCTCGCAGGCGTCGCCGATGAGAATCTTGTTGGAGGTGGCCTGTGTGCCATAGAGACCCTCATAGACCGGGGTCACGACATAGAAGAAGGAAGTGAGCTTGCCCTTCTCGAGGGTTTCCTCAAACTTCACCTTGGTGTAGTTCTTAGCCACCGTCACGCGACCTGGGTAGCGGACGATGTCGTAAGTGACCTGCGGACCATTGACATAGCCGCCGTGTGTACCCTGCGTCGGCGCACGCCAAGTCAGCGTGGACTTCATCGTCTCAGGGTCGATCTTCAGTTTCAGAGAGGAGACAGCCTTGGGGTTGTCCGGTCCCACCCATGCGGTGGTCTTGGCCAGCGGGCTACGTCCTGCGGCATTGCTGGTGGCAGCAAAGATGACGTTGTCACCCTTGGGGGCCGTGATGTCGATGCTCACCTTCTCGCCCGGCTGGCACGACTTGGTCACGGGCTCTCCATTCTCGATACGCACGGAAGCGGTCAGCGTGCCCGTCAGCGCTTCGCCACCAAACGTCGTGGTCGGAGCGGTGAACGTAGCCACACCACTGGTGCTGCCCTTGGAGAAGGAGACAGAGAGGTCGTTGATCTTGGCCGGCGCATTCACGTCGGTCAGGGCCTCCGCCACGGTGAGACAGACAACCTCCTCGCCGTCGGGGAAGTCGGCCACCTTCGTAGCCTTTGCCGTCAGGGTGTCCACCTCGTAGAGACCCGAGGGCGAGTTCTCAAACGAAGCAGCCCAATAGAGCTTGTCCGTATTGCGGTCGAAGGCGGCACTCTGCAGGTAGAGCGGATAGAGACCCGTAGGACCGATCTCGGTCACGGCACCCGTGGTACGGCTGATCTTGCAGAGCTTACCCGTGCTGCTGATACCGTACATGCTACCCTTGGAGTTGATGGCAAAGCCGAGGAAATAGACATCCAGGTTGCCGATGGTCTGCGTCGTCAGGGACGCATAGTCGATGACGTTGAGCGCATAGCCCGAGAAATCGCTGTTGTAAGCGATACCATACACCTTATTAGTAATAGGATCGACATCGGTGTCGAAGCAATAGAGGTCCGGGCGGTTGCTGACATCCTCGGTACGCGTCATCTCCCAGGTGTCCATGTCGTACTCATAGTACTGACCCATGATCTCGCCGAGGAAGCTGAAATAGCTCACGAAGCGGAACATGCCATCCTTGAACACACCACCACCGTTGGCGTCGAGGGCAGCGCCGCTGCAGAGGTTCTGGATCGTGATGGGGTTGGTGCCGCGGAACTGTCCCACATAGAAGGGAGTGGCGTCGCTGGGCAGGGTGTCCCACGATTTGGCATAGATGACGTTGCCCCAGAACTCCACGCCGTCTGCACTGGCGAGGCGTACGCGCTGGTTGGGGTTGGGCATCACGAGCGAGCGCGGGGTCTTGCGCAGTTTGCCTCCTTCGCGGTGCCACGGCTTGGCTCCCACGATGGGGCCGCGCTTGGCGGGCGTACCGGCCGGGTCGCCAACGCCAGGTCGCAAGACGCGCTGCGCCTTGGAATCCTGTGCCCACATCGGAAGTATGGGCACGAACAGCAGCATCCATAGCGGAACTGCCAAGAGAAGGGTTCGTTTTTTCATAAGCTGATATTTATAAAACTGTTAGTTGATTTCTCGCCTTTCAAGAGGTCGGTTAGACCGTTTTGAGTTGGATTCAGTGCAAAAATAGCCAAATTTCCACCGAGTATGCTTGGAAACTAAGTTAAATCTCGTTAAATACGGGCAAGATAGAGCCTACTACCGAATTTAGAACAACCTCGGGTGTCAAATGGTAACTTTTAGGAGAATCAAACTTTGAGATGGGTAACAAAATCCGTCAAAACTAAGCGCTATTTGATGAAAAGAAAGCAAAAATTACGAACTATTATTTTGTCATATCAAAATTATCTCCTAAATTTGCGCCGTCATCAATGGTTTTCCAGTCACGACAACAACATATTCTATTAACAATAAAAAACGATTCTTATGAAGAAGATTTTACTAACTCTCCTCGCCCTTCTGACGGTAGCTCCGCTACTGGCTCAGTCGGACACGCTGGCGTTGGGCTATTGCAAGGGCGCAGTGGCCAGTGAAGGTATGGCCACCCAGAAAGGCAACACTTGGGTATCGGCTGCGATCCAGCTTCCTGGCGAAACCATGGAAGCCTACCAGGGCAACAGCGTGGCGCAAGTCAGAGTGGCTCTGTGCTCCCGCTCCAACATCGACACGCTGCGCGTCTGGGTGAGAAAGACGCTGAAGGGTGAGAACCTGGCCGAGGGCTACATCACCATGAAGACGGACACGCGCATCAAGAAGGGCTGGAACGTCGTGGAGCTCAACGCGCCCTACGCCATCACGGGCGAGCGCCTCTACATCGGCTTCGACCTGAAGCAGCGCGGCAGCACTCCTGCCCTCTCCGTCGTGAAGCCGGGTCAGACGGGTTCCTTCCACTACAAGAGCACCTCTGATGCCTTCTGGGGCGACCGCCACGGACAGGGTGCCATCAGCGTGGAGGCCGTCATCGTGGGCAATAACCTGCCGAAGTATGACCTGGCCCTCACGGGCGCCAAGGCCATGCTCAACGCCACGACGGGATCCGTGACCATGAGCGGTACGGTGTTCAACAAGGCCACACGCCCCGTAAACAAGTTCACCATCACCACCACCGTGGCTGGCCAGAAGTTTGCCACGACCTTCGACAAGACCATCACCTCAGGCCAGTATATCGACCTGAAGTGGACCATCAACCCGACCCTGGGAAGCGTCGATGGCGAGTCGGCCGTCAACGTCAACATCACCGACCTCGGTGACGAGACCGATATCGACCCGACCAACAACGCGCTCGACATCGCCATGGGCTTCAAGCGCAAGGTGCTGCTGGAGGAGTTTACCACCGAGTCGTGCCCCAACTGCCCGCGCGTGGCTGGCTACCTCCACACCGCCCTGGAGAATCCCGAGTATGAGGGCGAGGTCTTTGCCGCCGCCCACCACGTGATGTACTACACCGACTGGCTCACCACGAAGCGCAGCGTGGTCAATGGCGAGTATATCAAGACCGACCTCTACGACTACGCTTCCCTCTACAACGACCGCGGCACCTACGCTCCGGCCATGATGTTCGGCCGCAACGCCTGGTTCGACGCCATGTCCACGGCTGGCAACAAGTGCTGCACCTACATGCCCGGTTCCGCCATGGAGATCGAGAGCCTCATCCAGCAGATCCAGAGCGATCCCGCCAATATCATCATCACCAATCTCTCCGCACGCTACGGCGATAACGACACCACCATCGTGGTCCGCGTGGAGGGTATGCGCAACAGCAGCGCCAAGGATGGTTCGCGCATCACGGTCATGCTGACCGAGGACAACATCGCTGCCCACGGCCAGATGGGTGCCGAGGGATCGTTCACCCACCAGCACGTGACCCGTGCCATCAACTCCATCTGGGGCGAGCCCATCGAGTGGGACGGCAACAAGTTTAGCTACGAGGTCTCCCTGGGTCTGAACACGGTCTATTTCACCAAGAACGACAAGGTGCAGGCCGGCAACTTCGAGGAGGCATGGCGCATGTGGAACAGAGACAACCTCAATATCGTCGCCTTCGTCAACTACTATTCCACGAACGTGGAGGGCTGCGCCGTCGAGAATGTCGAGGGTGCTAAGTTCAACGACGCCATCAACGGCATCGAGGATCTGCCCCAGACGAAGGAGAGCCAGACCGTGCGCTCCGAGGTTTACACCATCGACGGCAAGCGCATCGAGGCCGACCAGATGGGCCGCGGTCTCTACATCATCCGCGACATCCAGGCCGACGGCAGCGTCCACACGCGCAAGGTCATGAGAAAGTAAAACACATACTGCTTCGGGAAGCAGAAAGCGTTACTGCTTCAGGAAGCACAAATGTACCCCTTCCGCCAGCAGGAGACCGACCGTCTCTCTGCTGGCGGTTTTCTTTTGCCCAGAGTCGAAGGAGGCCCGCCGCGCAAAAGTCCTGCCCTATCCTTTCGCAAAAGTCCTTCCCTATCCTTTGCGAGAAGTCTTGTCCCTCTCTTGCGAGAAAATTCCGTCCCTCGCTTGTAAAAAGGCCAAAAAGTATCATTCTTTTCGCAAAACAATGACTTTTAACACTCAATCAGCGGATAAGCAGCGAAAAATTATTAATTTTGCGTCCATAATGCGGAAGGACCATGACCAAGAAGATCATCTACATCATATACACGCTTATCCTTTGGTGCACCACTCTGGGGTTTGCCCAAGGCGCCAAGGGCAATGGTGGCGACCAAACCACTGCCACACGCTTGCTGCAGGCCGGCGACAAGTTCTACGACCAGCGGCTCTATACGGCCTCGATGAAGAGCTATCTCGACGGCCTCCGCATCGCCGAGCACCAGGGCTATAGCGAACTGACCGCCCGCTTCTACAACGGCATGGGCAATCTCTACAGCACACAGGGCGACTACCAGATGGGCCTCTACTTCTACCGCAAGGCACTAAGCAGCAGTCGCAAGACGGGTCAAAAGACGCTGCAGAACGCCGTGCTCAACAACCTGGTCGGGGCCTCGTGCTTCGTCGGCCAGGCCGACAGCGGCATGGTGTTTCTCCAGCAGATGGAGGCCAATGTGGAGCACAACAGTGGCTATCGCTACAACATCCTGATGGGGCGCGGCCTCGTGGCCAAGAGCCAGGACCAGCCCGCGGCAGCAGCCAGCTACTACATCCAGGCGCGGCAGTATGCCATCCGCACGGGCATGGACTCCTCATTTGTGGACAACACCAACTCCTGTCTCGCCCAGCTCTATATGGACACCCATCGCCTCGACTCCGCCATCCTGCTGCTCAAGAAAAACGAGGAGTGGGCCCGCCGCACCAATCACGACGAGTTTCTGGCCGAGACGATGCATCTCCTCGCACAAGCCTACGACGCGCAGGGCGACGCCACGCGGGCCTCGACCTGCCGCATGGAGTATGCCAACCTGATGGAGAAGCTCCACTACAGCGACGAGCTCAACGCCATGAAGAACACACAGTATATCTACGACGCCAACAAAAACGCCAGCACCATCAATCTGCTCACGCAGCAGCAGATCTTCGACAGCCAGCAGATACGCACCCAGGCCCGCTGGCTCCTCGCGCTCGCCATCGCCCTGGCCTTGATCATCGTGCTCTTCATCATCGTCTCGGCACAGAAGCGGCAGCTCCACCACGCCTACAACCGCCTCTACGACCGCAGCCAGCTCTTCCTCGCCTCCCCCATCCAGGCCAAGGAGGCGCCACAGGCTGCCAACAAGGGGGACCACCTGGAGGACAACAAGGGAGGCAACCTGGAGAGCAACCAAGGAGACAAGCAGAGGGACGATCAGAGAGACGGGCAAGGGGACGTGCAAAGGGACGACCAGGAGGAAAAAACTCAGGAAGCAGCTCCCCGATCGCTGATCCTCACGACCGAGCAACGCGCCGCCCTGCTCGCCGACATCGGACGCGTGATGGGTAAGGTGGAGGAGTTTTGCAGTACCGACTTCTCCATCGACCGCCTCGCCCAGCTCGTGGGATCCAATCCCCGCTACGTCTCGGAAGCCATCAACGAGGGCTATGGCAAGAACTTCCGCTCCTTCCTCAACGACTACCGCATCAAGGAGGCCATGCAGCGGCTCGCCGACAACGATCGCTATGGCCACTACACCATCAAGGCGATCTCCGAGAGCGTCGGCTACAAGTCGCAAGCCAACTTCATCAACATCTTCACGCGGCTCACGGGCATGAAGCCTTCCATCTATCAAAAGATTTCGAGAGAGCGAATATCCATAGAAAAATCATGCTAAAAAGCGCATTTTCTATTGCTTTTTCGTGAAAAAGTGACGGTTCCATCGGAGAAAGGTTGGCGACCCTCTTTTTTGTCACTACCTTTGCACCCATAAAACATATCAAAAAAATTGATTATGGACGCTAATTATTCTACCCACAAGGCCACGCCAAGGTGGCTTCGTTCTGTCGCCTCGCTTGCCGTGGCGGCATTGTTCTCATCGGCGGCCTGCGCGCAGGACATCCCCGCCAAGCCCGTCAATCTCCGTGCCGTGCAACAGGACGGCTACGTGACGCTGACCTGGGACCGACTGGCGAAGGATCAGGCCGACACGCTGCTGACCGAAGGCTTCGAGGGCAAGACCTTCCCCGAAGGCTGGAAGGTACAGACGACCAACACCTACGATCCGACCTACACCTGGTTTCGCTTCCCGACTCCCGAGATGGAAGAGACGGGTAACGAGGAGGACCTGAACCTGTGGAGACACACGGGCAAGGGCAGTGCGGTGGTCACCTGGGACCAGGTGGGCGAGCACGAGGACGGCACGCCTGCCGACCAGGACGAGTGGCTCATCCTGCCCGCCACCAAGGGAGCACAGTATCTCAACTTCTATACCGCCATCGACCCGAAGGTGCTCGAGTATGGCGAGTTTGAGGACTTCAAGGACCATTATTATGTCAAGGTGAGCCACGACGGCGGCAAGACCTGGAAGGCGCTCTGGGACGCTCGCTACGACAGCAACGGATCGGACGACTGGCAGCTCGTCTCGCTCTATCTCGGCGATGCCTCCGAGGGCGACGCCATCGTGGCCTTCCAGGCCCTGAGCGACCTGGACGACGAGGCCACGGGTCTCTACTTCACGTGGGCCATCGACGACGTGAGCCTCTATACGGAGGCCACGGGTGCAGCCGCTCCGTCGCAGCCGCGCGAGGGCAAGCCGCTGGCTTCGCTTCCCGCCTACCGTCCCTTCGCCATGACGGGCAAAAAGGTGGCCCGCCCCATGCGCTCCGCCTACAAGGTGACGGGTGCCACGTCCTACAACGTGCTGATCGACGGCCAGATGCTGGCCCAGCAGGTCAAGACGACCGCCTATACCGACACGACCGACAAGGCGTCGGGCGAATACACCTATGGTGTGCAGGCCGTCAACGGCGACGCCGTCTCGGAGCCCGTGGAGGTGAAGGTCAACTTCTCTGCTCCGCGCACCAATGCCCCGCGCAACGTGCAGGTGACTTCTGCCTACGATGAGGAAACGGGCAAGTACAAGGTCAACATGACTTGGGACGCTCCCGAGGGCGACCGTCAGCCGAGCCACTACGAGTGCTACGCCAACGGCGCGCTGTTTGCCGGATGGCTCGAACCCAACGAGCGCGCCACCGAGCAGACGGGCGTGAACCGCGGCGTGCAGTACTATGCCGTCAAGGCAGTCTATGAGAACCCCGACGGCGAGTCGGAGCTGGTGGGCACGCTGGTGGCCATCGGCACACGCAACACCGTCTCTGACCTCCAGGCTTCCATCGACGAGAACAACGCCACGGCCCACCTCACCTGGCAGGCCCCGAAGGCTTCGGAATATACGGTGGAGAAGTATCTCGTCTTCCGTGGTGGCAAGCAGATTGCCGAGACCAAGGCCACGTCCTACGACGACACCAACATCCCCGAGGGCGACTACGAGTACAATGTCAAGACGGTCTATACCGACGGCATTGTCTCTCTCCCGATAGCCGTGGCCGTGAGCTATGGCGAGGAGATCGTCTATGGACTGCCCTTCAACGAGGACTTCAACAGCGGCCTGCTGCCCGCCGACTGGGCCGTGGAGCGCATCAACGAGTCGATGAAGACAGACTATCTCTGGCGCTTCGACAACTGGTTTGAGCTCCCCGTCGCCGGTGGTGGCTTCGAGGGCAACTTCGCTTCTATCTGCTCTTCTATCTCTCCGCTCGTCAATATGTTCTCCGCCCTGGAGACTCCCTGCCTCTACAGCAAGCTGCAGGCCGACGAGAAGGTCTTCATCGACTTTGACATCGATTACTGCACCGTCGATAAGGCTACGGGTCAGAAGTCGGAGGCCGGCCTGAAGTATTCCTACAACAAGCAGGCGTGGGCCGATGTCTGCGACGCTTTCGACGGCTACCACGTGGAGGATCTGGCCGCGGGCGAGACCTGCAAACCGCAGCACCTCTCATTTGACGTCACCAGCTGCTTCGCCGAGAACTCTCCGCTTTACTTCGCTTGGTTCTACAATGCGAAGAAGGCTCAGCACATCGCCATCGACAACGTGAATATCTACATCGTCAACGGTTCGGGCATCCAGAGCACGGAGACGACCGCGAACCAGGCCGACGCGCCCATCTATAGCCTCAGTGGCCAGCGCGTGGCGGGCGACCGCAGCAGCCTCCAGCCGGGTGTCTATGTCCAGAATGGCAAGAAGATCGTCGTGAAGTAAAACCACTGGCCCTCAGGGCCCTACTATAATGAATGCCGCCAACGAACGGACCCTCGGGTCTTTCGTTGGCGGCATTGTTTTTTTTACGCTTGCAGCCCGGGCGGCGTCAGCCCATGATATCCTGCTGCGCGCGGTCCATCTCGGCAGTCGCCACGGCGAAGCGCTGCTCCGATCCGCAGGCCTTGACAAGCATGGCGGTGATGCTTTCGCCACAGTCGGAATAGTCAAGCTTCTCGTCGTGGAGCAGCACGTTCATCGCGTCGAGGAGCAAGCGGTAGAGGGAGGCCTGGCGGAAGCTGGCGCCCTGCCCTCCCGCGAGTCTCAGTCCGCTGGCGTAGGCGCGCACCATCGCGCGCACGGTCAGTTCGATCGCCTGGTCGGTATCGATGCCCTCGCCCTCCTGCTGCTTTGCGCAGGCAGCGAGGTGGTCGGCCACGGAGAGACAAGCGCCTTCGAGCAGCGCGGAGAAGTTGCGCTTATACTCCGCCACCAGCGCCTCGTAGAAGGCCTCCGATCCACAGGCCGCGAGCAGCATCGACCTCATATCCATGCGCTGCTGATGCGCCTTGCGCACCATGCGCTCCATCTCCTCGTAGCCGGAATGGATGACCGCCAGGGGGAAGAAGACCGTTTCGAAGAAGGCGGGGGCTATCTGTTCGTAGTAGTCGAGCATCGCCCGCTTCACGTTTTGCGGCTGTCGGCGTTCCTGGACAGATCCCTGCCCACAGTCGATCACGCCCGAGGAAAAAGCGTCGAAGAAGGAGCGCACCAGGGCAGCTTGAAGTTTGTGTTTGTCTGTTTTCATATCTATTTGGAAATCTGCGAGTTAGTTATTATGAGATTCAAGCGGCCCTCCACCCCGGGCACAGGGGATATACACAAAAAAGAGAGTCAGTAAAAAACCAACTCTCTCTTTGTGCGCTCCAGGATGGGCTTGAACCAACGACCCCCTGATTAACAGTCAGGTGCTCTAACCAACTGAGCTACTGAAGCAGTAAGCAATCGTGCATTTCCGAATTGCGAGTGCAAAGGTACGATGAATATTTGAAACCACCAAACTTTTCGGGCAGAAAATTTCCTTTTTCCCGATTTTTTTCATTTTTCCCTACCCAAGGCATCCAAATCTCCTTATTAAATTATACCTTTGCATCTAAAATCAGACATTCCCCTGACCAGCCACCTGCGCCGAGGCTCTCGCTGCCCTCGCTGGCATGGTCGTGGAATACGCATACAAAATCACGAATTCAACCCAAAAATAGAGAGAAATGACCAAAAAGATAATCGGCGTGTTGCTGGCCCTCTGTGCGCTAACGACGAGCTACGCCCAGGACAACAATCGTCACAACTTCGACGTGACGAAGAATCTGGAGGTGTTCAACACGGTCTATAAATACCTCGACATGATGTATGTCGATACGCTCAACGCCAACGAGGTGGTGCGCTACGGCCTGGGGGCCATGCTCAACTCCCTCGACCCCTACACGGTGTACTACCCCGCCGACGACACCAAGGAGCTCGACCTGATGCTGACGGGACGCTACGGCGGCATCGGAGCCATCATCCGCTACGACCTGGTGCGCAAGACGGTGGTCATCGACGAGCCGTATGAGGACACGCCGGCGGCCAAGGCGGGACTGCGCAAGGGCGACGTGATCGTGAGCATCGACGACTCCACGATGACGGGGAAGCCCGCGGCCTACGTCTCCAGCCACCTGCGCGGCGACGCGGGATCGACGTTCGAGATCAAGATCATGCGCCCCTCGACGGGCAAGACCTTCCGCAAGATCATCACCCGCGAGCAGATCCAGCAGCCTGCCGTGGCCTACTACGGCGTGCAGCCGGGCGGCATCGGCTATCTCTGCCTCACCTCCTACACGGAGAACTGCGCCCGCGACGTGAGGCGCGCCGTGCTCGACATGAAGCACCAAGGCATGAAGAGCCTCGTCCTCGACCTGCGGGGCAACGGTGGCGGAAGCGTCCAGGAGGCCATCTCCATCGTCAACATGTTCGTGCCCAAGGGCGAGACCATCCTGACGATGAAGGGCAAGATCAAGCAGGCCAACCGCGAGTTTACGACCAAGGTGGAGCCGATCGACACCGTGATGCCCATCGTCGTCCTCGTCAACGACCAGACGGCCTCGGCCTCGGAGATTACCTGCGGCAGCCTCCAGGACCTCGACCGCGCCGTCGTCATGGGCACGCGCACCTTCGGCAAGGGACTGGTGCAATCGACCTTCGACCTGCCCTACAACGGCGTCATCAAGCTCACCACGAGCAAATACTACATCCCCAGCGGACGCTGCATCCAGGCCATCAACTACCGCCACGGGCGCGGAGGCTACACGGAGCATATCCCCGACTCGCTGACCCACACCTTCACCACGCGCCACGGACGCATCGTGCGCGACGGAGGCGGCATCAAGCCCGACATCGAGGTGCTGCCCGACTCGCTGCCCAACATCGCCTTCTACCTCGCCTCGACGGGACTCGACTCCACGGAGGCGATGCTCAACTGGGAGGTGAAATACCTCAAGGAGCACAAGACCATCGCACCTGCCGCCACCTTCGAGCTCTCCGACGCCGACTACGAGGACTTCAAGGCGTTTGTCATCCAGAGCGGCTTCAAGTATGACCGCGAGAGCGAGAAGCAACTCAAGAACCTGGTGAAGCTGGCGAAGTTCGAGGGCTACTACGACGACGCGCGCGCGGAGTTTGATGCGCTCGAACAGCGCCTCAACCACAACCTTGCCAAAGACCTCGACCACAACAAGGAGGTGATCAAGGCCATCCTCGCGGGCGACATCGTGGCGGCCTACTACTTCCAGCGGGGCAGCGTGGAGAACAAGCTGCTCCACGACAAGCAGTGGAAGGAGGCGGTCAAACTGCTCAACGACATGGATCGCTACCAGCGGACGCTCCAGCCTGCGCCCCAGGAGGAGACGGCCAAGACCGAGGGGCAGACCGCCAAGACGGAGGTGACGGCGGAGCCGTAGCCTGGCACAGCTTGTGAAGATCCATACGCTTTGCATCGCTATATATATGAAATATAAGACTTTACGTGGCCTTTGTCGCTGATGCGCTGTTGTGCGCTCCGAGATAGTCGAGCACATTCCATACAGAATCTGTTATGTTCGGATATTTATCGTGAACCTTATCATGAACTTTATCGTGAACTGTGTTCAAATCTTTCATTGTGGCAAGCCAAAAACGCACGACTTGGCGGTGGAACGTGCCGAGTCGTGCGTCTATTAGGTTGAGACGGAGTAGGAGATTTGTCTGGGCTGGCAGCCTACCGCTTCACGAGGTGGCCGATCACCTGCTGGCGGTTGCGGCCCGCGCGATAGGCGACGAGGGAGATGGTAAACTCCGTGAGGCGGAAGTGTTCTGATAAGATAATTGACATGTTCTTGATCATTTTTTGTTTTTGAAGATTGTTATGACGACAGTTTTTTGAAGACTGCTTTAAAGATTGCTTTTTGACGACAGTCTTGAAGACGGCTTTGACGACTGCGAAAGCCCGAAGAAGAGAAGTGGAGAAACAAAAACGTAACAATGTAACAATGTAACAATGTAACAATGCAGCTATATTTCACAACGGTGAGTCTTCCAATAAACTCCCTGGTCGATTCTCCGGACCATCCCTGGGCTTTCCCACCGACTGAGCATGGTGCGCACTCTGCCTTTCTGGACATCAACGCCCCTCACGATCGTGGTGGCGCCATAGGCTTCCTCTGTTGTAAACTGGCCGCCCAACTTCTGATAGATCGCCCTTTTGATGCGCGGAGCGTCGGCTGGGGCATAGGTGGCCGCACGACGAAGTCGAACGTCCCGTCGCTCATCTGCTGGCCTACGCCCGCCTTGCGAAAGCTCTCCACGGCCTGCGGCACGGGCACGTCGGGCGAAAAAAGAAAATACTTGAGGTCGTCGTACTAAGCCTGTCCGCCGATCTGTACGTGCTGGCAATGCTCGCCATGGTTCTGATTCTCAACCTGATTGTTGACTTGATTCTTCTTGTTCATTGTTGTTGAGTTTTGTGAGAAGAGACGTGGATTGTTGCGCGCTTTACCATGGAATATCCTCCTCGTACTCAACTCAGATTTTTACTATTTTTACTTCCCTGTTCTCAAAATTGGCCCTTGGGCCAATCCTATAATTGACCGATTAATGTTTCGATTAACGATGATTAATGTTAAAATAAACCACCGATTAATGTTCCGATTAACGATGATTAATGTCCGGATTAATGATGATTAATGTTTCGATTAACGATGATTAATGTTGAAAATAAATCACCGATTCATGTTTCGTTTTCGATGATTCATGTTAAAAATAAAACTCCGATTCATGTTTCGATTTACGATGATTCATGTTGAAATAATCACGCCCTGTGCGGTTGAAATTACCCTATACGCCCTGAAAGGGCAGAAGCTCCTAGCCCAGGGCGACGCCCTGGGTGATTATGGACGCCAACCTGTCGCCCTGAAAGGGCAAAAGCATTAAAGAACCCTGCTATAAACAACTCTTTTGCCCTTACAGGGCGTCTTGTTGCTTGCTATTATACCCAGGGCGATGCCCTGGGCTGTGAGCTTTTGGGCTTTCAGCCCGTTTCAACCGTACATTTCGGGTATTTTTTACTTTTTTCTGTTCTCAAAATTGGCCCTTGGACAAATCCTATTAATGACGATTAATGTTTCGATTAACGATGATTAATGTTCCTATTAATGACCGATTAATGATGATTAATGTTAAAATAAAATCTCCGATTCATGTTTGATTTTCGATGATTCATGTTAAAAATAAATCACCGGTTCAATCGATGGATGTCCGCTACGAGGATGTCCTGATAGTGGCGTCCCTCATACTCGTTGACCGTGAAGCGGAGGCTGACGGCCACCAGTTCGTCCCGGGAGAAGCGGCAGGTGGCCGCATTGCCCAGCATCGTGCAAGCGTACTGGTCGGCGTATTTCCCGCCGAACTCCTGCAGCAGGATGTGGCACTTCTTCACTTGCCCGCTTTCGCTCTTCTGACTCTGCACAGCGAAGGCCTCGCCCTGCTGCACTACTCGCATGATTTTTGCTTCCATCGTGCTCTTACTTTCCTTTTTTACTACAACTCATACTGAGGCTAAACAAAAACCTCCAGACTGTGAAACTGAAATACATACTCATAACACTCTTTTTACGTCGCGCCTTCTCGCGACCTTTTATTATTATTTTGTTAGCTTGCCATCGTGGGCCACGCGCGCCTCGAACTGACGGTGCAAAGGTAGAAAGGGGCGGGGAGCCGCACAATCTTTTTACCAACATTTCCCGAAAAAACCCCTGTTTTTGGTAAAAAATGGCCTTTTTTTGGTAAAAGCAAGGTGGATGATGAAAATAACAGAAAAAACAGTAAAAAGTATTTACCTTTTAGGGTGCAAAATAGCGAAAATTACCAAGATTTTACCAAGCGTTGGTAAAACCTTGGTAAAACTCCCGAAACGCTGCTATCTACGGTAGCGATCTTTGAATTTCAATTTTCGAAAAAGACTTTCCGCTATAGGATAATCCGGATCTGTGTCTTTAAACCACTTGGAAAAGTGCTTGTTATGGTTCAATTTGTGCTCCTGTCGCCTAAACGAATTTACCACACACTTTACTTCTACGTCCTTGAACATGCTTTCCATGCGTTCTGCAAAATCGTTTTTATCCTGATTTTCCCGTATCATGTCGAACGAATATTTCATCAAACACCATACAATATACCATTGTTCTTGTTTTTTGACATTCACCAATATCCAGGTTTTTAAAAACTCCTCCACCTTGCTGGGATCGACCCAGGGAGCAAAGAACGAATCGCTGTGGTTCTCGTAGGCGTTACGCTTGCTGATTTTCTCGGTCAGCATGCGGTGCTCGGCCTGGTACATGAAAAGCCTCTCAAAGTCTTCTTTCTCAAACGCGCGCTGGCTCAGTTCGTGGGCAAAAGCCTCCGTATCCTCCTCTTGCGGGTAGCCCCAGTCGGCCCATAGCTTGCAGATAGGGCAGCGCTCATATTGTTCCTCCGTGCGGTCCAGCAGGCGTTGCAGCATTCTCATGTCGGCCTCCGCCTTTCGGTCGTCCAAATAATGCCAGTGGCGCTTCTCCACCCGTGCGAGGTGAGCGTCTTGTCGTGTTTCCTCATACTCCTTTTGGAGGTAGCGGTAGATGATGGCCTCCTCGGGCGCGCTACGAACCTTCCGCGTGCGACACAAATCCGTGATCCACATCTCTATCTCCTCGGCAATGCTGATCACAAACCTCATGCTCTCCGTCATCCGATCCACGGCCAGGCTTTTGAGGCCTTCGTAGTCGGCGGGCATCATGCCGGGCTCCTCCTGTGGGTCGCTTGCTCTCACAATCTTCATAAAGACGGAGGCAGGGCAGGATTCGGCCTGCTCCATGAGGTTAGTTTGAGTCTTCTTCCCCAAGGCCACAAACTCCGTAAGCGTGGGGCTCAGTTGGTGCCACAGTTGCTCCACCTGCGCATCGTAGATGTTGTAGAGGGTGACGTAGGCCCTGGCGCGAAGCTTCTTGAGCAGATTGCGGTAATTCGCCAGCCGCGCTCTCAGGATACAATTGGTGTGGTGGAGGACTTTGAAAACGGTCCCTGGCTCTCCTGTGTCCCATTGGGTCTCGTCGATGGCCCGTTGCGCTACCTCGCGCACGTGGATGGTCTCCGTCTCAAAGTCCCGAAAGTCCTCGGGCGTGAAGGGACGGTAAATGTTCTCACTTGTGCTCGCGTCGAGCGTGAGCAAGTCTTCTTCCGAGGCGATTTTCATCTCGCCCGTAGCGGTCATTTTATTCTTCATGGCTGCTTAGGTAGTTGTTTTGCTATTATTTTAAACGAGTTATAGGCCTACACTTGCAGCGCTAAGATTCCGCCGCCTGCAAGCGCCAAAAGGATAGGGCAAACACAAAAAGCGCGATTCGGTCGCTGAGGTGCGGACGCCTTGATTTAAAAATCAAAGATAAAACAATTTTTAGAAAAAGCAACAGAAACGTGTGGCTTTTTATGGTTTTAATGGGTTAGGAAATGCTGCAAAGCGAAATGCACTCGCTTGCTCGCCATAAAGATGTTTGCCTCAAATCCGCAACTAATAGGACTTAGGGCGTTTTTGCTTGCAAAGCGAGAAACAATCATCTTGTCGCACATGTTCTTGTGCAGCAGAAACGTCTCAGACACAAAACCCCCTTACCCCACAAAGCGACTTGAGGTAATACGCTAGTTTAACCAGAAAGGACAGGCTTTAGCCAAAGCCTGCATGGAACAACCTGGCGTAAGCATGGTTGTCAGTATAAATGTTCAACACATGCCTTCGTGATGTCTTGATTCATTTTGCCGGGACGGAGACTAACTTGACTAAAGTTTCCCAGCCCTATAAAACAAGGCTTATGCAGATGTAATACCGTGTAAATCCCTGCAAATATGGGGATTTAACTCTTACCTAAAAAAGGTTTCATGCAGTCCTTTTCGCTCGTTCTCTATCTTCCAGAGCTTTAGCCATGACAAGGTAAGCAGACGCGGCTTCGTCATCGTTGATTAGGCTCTCTTCCAGTTCGTCAATGGTAACCCCAAGATGTTCGCAGAGGACCTCCAAAAGCCGTTTTATGCAAGCTAACACCCGCTTCCAAAGAGTCAATGCCATGAGGTCTTCCCCCATATTCGTAAACAGTTCACCCATGGTCTCGTATTCTGAGAATCTCTTCTCTATGCTCATGGTTATATATGTGAGGAAACAGAGGGTGCAGTCGGCAATCTGCTCATCGAAGTCCCTACCCGCACATGTTCCGAGACCTAGGTATTGCTTGCATTCTTTGTTCAGAACCTCTATGTTCCAACGTATTTGGTAAACCTCAAAGGCTCTGACGAAAGACATACATAAGATCTGTGCTCAACAATATATTCCATCGTTGATTTCTACCATATCTTATAAGGAATATGCGTACAGATTGACCACCCAGTTTTCCTCTCAATGCGATATAGTGGCATTTGTATCGCCTACAGTTATGACAAAATTGAGGATTGCCTTCGTATTGCGCTATTAGTTCCATGGCATTGTGCAACTTCCCATACACAGAGTACTTGGTGTTGCCCATCTTTGCCAGTCCGACAAGGTGCAAGGCGCCCTTGCCGAGCTTGAGAACCTCGCTGATAAAGTACTCGCAGGTGAACCAGCTGTCACAGAGCACATACTTGGCACGCAAACTCTTGTGAGCCCATGCGCGCCTTAGCATTTCCACGGCAACATGAAGCTTCGACTGCGTTGACTCTCTGAGTCTTGTGGAGTTGGGGTCTTCTTTCTTGCGTTTTTTGGAAAAACGATGCTTACGTTGCTTCGCAGTGAGACCGTAGTCCTTCTTCTTGCCTTTCTCACAATGGAGGGACATGTCTATTGGAATGGTGCTCTTTCCATCAAAGAATGCGCATACCAATAACTAAAACCAAGGACGCATTTTCCTTGCACATGGTCAAAGACGCGGCTAATTTGCTCTATGCCATAACCGGTTTTCTCCAACGTAGTGTCGTCAAAAATGTAACTTGTGTTGTCCGAAGAGACTTCGGCATGTTCCTTGCGAAGGATTGCCAAAAACGAAGAGCCATGCCCAAAAGAAGCTTGCGCCAGTCCATAGTGGCCCGACGTAGCATGCGATAATAGCAATTGTGACCAGTGTTCAGGAGGTCATAATATGACTTCTTGTACATGGAGTGTATGCTTTCACCTGCTATACGGAAAAGGCAGAGAGACAATATGAGCTGGACGGCGGGAACGCCCGCCTGTTTCTCCAATGACATCCTGCAAAGCAGATGCCCAAGCCCAAAACGGGTGAAAAGTGCCATCAAATTGGTTCGCAATGAACTTTTAACACTTAAGATGTTGGACAACTCCGAAAAATTGCTTAATTTTGCATCCATAATAGTTACTCTCTAAATCGTTGCTTCATTGTGTTTTAGCGATTACAAAGATACAACTTTTTATTGAGAAACTGTTATTTTTGCCCCATTATTTTGGGGTGGGAAACTTTAGTAACTTGAAAACAAAGGCCGTACCATTTGCATCTCATCCCCAAGGTGGAGTCTATGGTTTGAGCTAAAAGAGCATCAAATTGCTCCATGATTGGAAAAAAGCCTCCAAAAGAAGTGACTTTCTCGGATTTTATTTGTACTTTTGCCATGTCATTCGGAGTTTTTGCTATGCTTTTTTGCAGCACTAAGGTAGGTGAAAAATCTGACATGGCATAATCCTGAGCAGCTTTGTTGTTCAGGTACTTGTAAAAAATGCTAACTCATAGTGCTGCGGAAATTAGGATGATAACAAGAACAGTTCCACATATCGTTCAATATCAAGGTTCTAAAAGAAATTTGGCACCTCTGATATTACAATATATGCCTCGCAAATTTAATCGCCTGATTGAGCCTTTTGCAGGTATGGCAGCTATCACTATAGCTGTATCAAAGCAGCAACGGGCAAATCAATATAGCTTAAATGACTTAAATGCCCCTTTGATGGGAATATTGCGTGAAGCAATAGAAACTCCAGATGTACTTGTTGCGGAATATTCAAAAGTTTGGAATGAACAGTTAGTCTTCGAAGGTGGAAGCGTTGCGCATTTTTATAAGGTGAGGGATGAATTTAATGCGGGCGATAAGTCTGCTGCCAATATGCTTTATTTGTTAGCTCGATGTGTGAAGGGTTCTGTTAGGTATAGCTCGACAGGCATGTTTAACCAGTCCCCAGACAAACGGAGAAAGGGTACTTCTCCTACCACGTTAGCCAAAAATGTATACCAAATATCTAGTTATTTGAAGGGGAAAACAACATTTTCTTCTTTAGATTATAGAGAAATACTAAAACAAGCAGTTCCTGGCGACTTGGTTTATATGGATCCGCCATATCAGGGAGTTTGTAGCTCTCATGATAATAGATATTATGCGGGTATTGAATTTGATGATTTTGTTGGTGCTGTTGACGAATTGAATAGTCGGGGAATAGATTTTATGATTAGTTATGATGGACAATGTGGTGAGAAACAATATGGCATAGACTTACCTGATAATTTAGGCCTACGTAAAGTGTTGTTGAACGCTGGGTTGTCTAGCCAAAGTGTATTACTCGGACGAAAAGAGGTTACCTATGAGGCTCTTTATTTGAGTGATAAATTGCAAAAAATGACACATCCTGTTTGTCAACAAAAGCTCTTGTTTGAAGAAGTTGTATGAAATATCCAAAGGCAATAATAAATAAGTTGAATGCCATAACGGAAAAGCGTCCTTCTACAGTGATTCAACATATATTAAAATATGGTTTTATAACAACTGAAGAGTTAAAGGGAAAATATGGTTATGAGCATGCGCCTCGTGCAGCAAGAGATGTCAGAGAACGAGGTGTAAATTTGGTTACTTATAGGGTAAAGGCTACTGATGGAAGAAGTATTGCTGCTTATAAGTTTGGGATGCCAGTATTTCTTGATGATAAAGTGTCTAAAGTTGCTGGTCGTACAACTTTGTCGAAAGCTTTAAAGAAAGCTTTGATGGACAAATATGGTGCAATATGTTTTGTATATTTGCAACCGATGGAGGAGCGATTGTTACAAGTAGACCATAGAATTCCTTATGAGATTGGTGGTGAGCAAGGTGAGAAAAATATAGATTGTTACATGCTTTTAAGCCCTTCGGCTAATAGAGCTAAGTCATGGACATGCGAGCATTGTCCGAATTGGTCTATAAAAAATGTCGAGTTTTGTACTAGTTGCTTTTGGGCACATCCTGAAGGATACACTCATATAGCAGGGCGTAAAGAACGCCAAATTGTGTTGACGTTTACTGATAATGAAATAGAAGATTATAGTAAATTGATAGAGCTTGTTGGGATAGAGCAAGCCGAAAAAACGATAAAGCAATTAGTTGCTGATTTTATTCAAAAAGATGATGATTAAGGCTATATAGCTTTATTTGTGAATATAAATTGATTTGGGCGCAGGGGGAATTGTTATAGATGTTTCTTTTTGCAAAGGCTACATCGCTCGGATCGGGTGTGATAAAAATGGGCAATGGGTCGTTTTCAAAAATAGCTAATCATATACCCCTTTGCCCCCCGAAGGGTGATGTTTTTGTCTGCAATGAAACAATCGCTGGACCGCTGATAGCCGAGATCAAAAGGGCGTATGGGGATAACCGTCGAGGGCTTCCCTTGCCATAGCGTGCTCTTCTGTCTTTTGCAGATCGTCGATATGGCTCGCCAGCGAGTGGTAGCAGTCGAGGTCTTCTATCTCCTCTCTCCGCGCCCTGCCCATTTGGCAAAACGCTTCGTCTTGCTCCACGCCCGCAAACCGGCGTCCGCAGAGATTGGCGGCTATCCCCGTCGTGGCGCTGCCGCTGAAGGGATCGAGTATCCAGTCGCCCTCATCGGTCGAGGCAAGGATCATGCGGACCAAGAGGCGCAGCGGCTTCTGCGTAGGGTGCTTGCCGCAGGTCTTTTCCCAACGCCCGATAGCCGGCATGCGCCACACGTCGGTCATTTGCTTGCCGTCGTTGAGTCGCTTCATCAACTCATAGTTGAACTTATGCGGCACTTTCTGCATCTTTCTTGCCCAAATGACAAACTCGGTGGAATAGGTGAAAAAGCGACAAGAGATGTTGGCAGGAGGATTGGTCTTCTGCCACGTGATCACGTTCAGAATCTTGTAGCCAAGCTCGGTCAGACAGTTGGCCACGGAAAAAATATTGTGGTAAGTGCCGCTGATCCAAATGGTGCCATTGTCCTTGAGTTTGTCGCGACAGAGGCGCAACCACTCCTTGTTGAATGACATCATGTCGGCTTGCGACTTCCCCTTGTCCCACGAGCCCTTGTCAACACACACCACCTTGCCGCTCTGCAACGAGATGCCGCCATTGGAGAGAAAATAGGGTGGGTCGGCAAAGATCATGTCAAACTTGAAGTCAAACGCCCGCAGCAGCTCGAAGCAGTCGCCGTGGGCAAGGACGAAATCGTGGTTGGGCGATTTGTAATAGGCTTGTGCTTTCTGATGCTCGACGGCGAATGCTACGTCAGAGAAATGTTCAGAACTGAGTACGATCTTTTCTTCCTTATACGATTGGCGCACCAATTCCACGGCTTCGGTTCCCGAGGCCGCTGAAACGGTTTCTATGTGTTGTAATTTTTCAGTTACTTGTATGCGATACTCCATAATTCGGGCGCAAAAGTATAGCAAAGTACTTGAGAAAACCCGAAAAGATCATAGTTTGACATTTGTGATCAAAATGATCCTATTAGTATATTCGTATATGTTTAATTATCAAATATTTGAGCGATTTGTACGGGTGATAGTATTGTTAATAAATGATCACAAAAAATCAGATAAATCCCTCGCTGGCTCTTGCCATACACATGAGTTCGTACTGCTTGGAAATGTCTTCATAGCTATGGAAGGCAACGCGCGCTTTGATGTCCTTGAAGGCTGTTCGGCTCATCACTTTGTCAAACTGCCCCCTGCGATTTTTTGGCGCAACGATCAGAAAGCGACTGTGGAAATCTTGTAGGTCACAAAACTTGGCGACGGAGTTTTGGATGTCGGTGGAGTGCTCTACTTCAAAGAAACTGTTGGGCATATTGCGCTCGTTAAACCAAATGACATCTACCGTCCTTGCCCTGTCGGTCAGATACTCATACGAGAAGTCGGGAATATGGATGGTGGTGCAAATATCCTTCAAGGGTTTTTCGAGAAACTTGCGATTTTGGTCTTGGGCAGGCACATAGGTTTGGTAGTGTTTCATGTTGCCTATAGCGATGATCAATCCTTGATAGTAGCCATGCGTAAACTGCTCCTCGCACTGTTTCTCGTTGGGCAGAAGGTCAAATTTGCGCATCACTTCCTCGCGACAATCCTCCAAGGCCCAAAGGCCCGGTTGGATTTTGAAGATCTCCTCAGATTGCTGCACGATTCTCCGGATGGACTCGTTGGGCGTCTTGGTCGCCCACGATTTCGTATCGACAAGACGGTACAGGTCGCCCAGCGTGGCGTATCCACCTATTTGGCGGAGCACATCGATCACTTGTTGCTCTTGTGTATATTTTTTGCGTGCCATTATTCTCTCGATTGCGTTTAAAGAATCTATAAATGGTAAAAATGGTATTCATCTGCCAAACGCCATCGCCAGCAGCATGCCTATTACCCAAATGATACACATCAATATCATAGGTTTGCTGATGAAGATGAAGACTACCAAGACAACGAGAATGAAGGGGACGCCCAGAAGGCATGCGATAAATATGTCGGCCTCTCTTTCGTTCTTCTTGGTGATTTCTCTCTCCTGTACGTGGCCTTGTAATTTTCGTGCCTTCTCCCTTTCGTTCTTTAGGAGTTTCCTTCGATCCCTTCCTGTAATACCTTGCCTTGTCCACTGCCTCTAAAGCCTTCGTTCCTCCTTTGTAAAAGGCAGTAATTGCATGTCGGCCCGCCTTTGCTGATCCTCGTCATTTTTTCGGTTGCATTCGTATTCTTTCTTCTTCCTTTCCTCCAGCCTATGTTGGATTAGGAGGCGACTACGTTGATGTTCTGAAACACCCGTTCCTTTCCACTTTCCCCAAAGCAGATTTTCATTCTCGTTCATAGGTAGTGCTTTCTCCATAATCCTTAGTTCTTTTAAGTGTTGTTGCTTTAAAAGTCGTAGATGGTAAAAATCGGCGTGGGCCTACTAATAATGCACCAAGATGTTGGCGTATGAAAAAGACGCCATCAAGCAGGTCCCACGCCGTGGAGGAGTAGATGCTTCGCTGTCATCTTCTTCTTGTCACTTCTTATAATTGCAGGTTTCGAATGCTGCAGAAGAGCCAGGCGTCAGCGTCTATCCTTTCTTATGTTTTTACCATTATGTCATATCTTTTTTGCTTCTATTTGTGATGTTAATAGCTTCTTGCTTTTCGATTTCTTGGGGCGTAGCGACTGCTGCGGCCCTGTTTTTAGCTTGTCGATGCAGTCTTCGACCCCACAAAGTTACTCATTTTCTTTGATTTCTCTTCTCTTCCCCCCTGTTTTTTTTGAGGAGAGGGAGAGTTGGCGAGAAGGATTTCTTGATTTGTTAACGAAAGCAAAATGTAAGGAGAAACGAGGGTGAGGAGGGGTGGTGGAACTTTTTGATCGCCTATAAACTATTGGTTTTTAGCGGTTTACCCTCAGTTCATTAAACAATAGATAGTTTGTTGGGACTCCATTGGACCTTACATCCTTACACCTTACATTCTTACGTTTTCGTTTTTGAACCAGGGCGAAAAGTGGGTGAAAAAGAGTGAGGGTGTGTCAAAACTCCCAATATAAATAAAAAAAACTCGTTGTACGTTCTTGT